>Ga0325414_1006857_pt1 | contig 12117 bp, 5 predicted proteins | sample PopdelMetagenome_8_FD_206183 | JGI IMG/M metagenome (GOLD analysis project Ga0325414, IMG submission 206183) | Populus deltoides microbial communities from Bellville, Georgia, United States - Leaf-PdKOR-R3 | ecosystem: Host-associated > Plants > Phyllosphere > Phylloplane/Leaf | place: USA... | reverse complement strand
TATATATTTGGGTTAATACAAGATTTAAATTTTAATGAAAAAATAAAAATATCCTCTTATATAATCTAACCCCAAAGAAGGGAACGACATGTCATTCCAATGCACATGAATTTCAATTTTTGATTTTCGATTCTCCCTCTCCACAATCTTCTCTTCCTCTTCATAAACTAAAAACCAAACACAAATTAGAACAACCTCTTCTCTTTGTAATTGATTTGTTTTTCTTTTCTAATGGAATTCTTTCTCATCTAAAAGTTACCAAAACTCAGGTCTGGGATTCAACCTGAAAAATAGTTTTACAAACCGAGATGTCAAGATTCACACTAATATTTTTTTTTTTGTTAAATATTGGTAATGTTGAATCATGTACAAAACCTATCTTTTCATTTCATCAAAAATACCCAATTTTTGTACACAAATCTAGTCAATCCTGAACTAGCAAAACCCTAACATATGAATTTTTTTGTTCAATCACAATATTTAGGATCTTCAACATTTTTTGCAATTTATAAATGAATTATTGTTGTTTTTTTTTTCAAAGACCGTTAAAAAACCTTCCAATCTTCTTTATGCGAGATGTTGTTCATATGAAACCTAATTTTTTTAATCTATAATTAACTTTGTTTAACCTTTATCTAATATTTAATTAATTGTTTGCAGGAGACAAATGTCATATTTCATTGTGCACTATGGCAGTGAGACCTTTATAAAAAAACAGTGGCCCTAACTATTTATCTTACATAGACATATGGCTTATCTACAAACATTTCTTTCTTTTTTTTTCGTTGAAGGGGTTTCAAATTCAAGATGATAGAGGAAATCAAGTATTTTTTTTTTTTTTTTATGATACTTCAACATTAAAGATGTTGTCTTTGCATGAAGATGAAGAAGAAATCCACAAATACATTGATGTAGATATAAAAGGTAATCCTCTAACTTTTTAAATGCCTAAATGCTACCGAAGTAAACTTAACGATGTTATGTTACCTGATATAAGTATTTTCCTACTTGTGATGATGATGATGATGATGATGATGATAATGATGATAAAGTAATTAATTGATGAAGATGATATAAGTGAAGGTGATCAAGATGTTGGTAATGTTGATGTAGGGTGTTATTATTGATGAAAATGAGTATGATAGTGATAGTATAGATAATTGTATTTCATCAAATTATGAAAGGTTTGGATTCACCAATGAGGATGAATGAATTGACAACATTAATGATGATTTTAGTATGGAAAATACATAAGATGATGTTTCTAATTTTAAGAAGGAATGGAAATTAAGTAGTGAAGATAATGATGATGTTTCTTGCCATCTTGACTAATCTCTAGTTTCTATTTTTCTTGATATTTTGTGGGTTTTTGCTTTTTTTATTATGTAATTTGCGACTTTGGTTGTAAACTAAAACAAGTTTTTGAAGAACAAAAACGAGATTTGATTCTCGGTTTTACCGGTTTTTGAACAACTAAAACCAAACCGAACCGAAACCAGTCGGTTTAAATCGGTTTCGGTTTTAAATTTTAAAAAATAATAATTTTGGTCTGGTTAATTTTTTCAAGTGAAAATTGAACCGAGCCGAAAATGATCACCCCTAACATCAACATCTACACAAACTCAATAAATTAATATGTTTATTGAAAACATCATCTTCTAGAATCTTTGTAAATAGATTTGCAATCATTTTTTTATGTAGATATGTAATTTATGTTTAGTTTTTTATGTGAAATCATGTCTTTGACAAAGTTATACTTGATATCTACGTGGTTAGCTTTTCTTCTATGATACTTGGAGTCTTTCATATATGATATTGCATTTTAACTATAATAATTCACTAGCACTAGGATAATAGAACTATCATACACTTATAAATAAACTAGAAAATGTTTCAACCAAATTGCCTTTTGCATTACAGCTGAAAATGCCACAAATTCAGCTTCTGTTATGGAAAAAGGCACAAATTAGAAAATGTTCTTGCTATTCCATGATATAACACTATTATTTAATAAGAAAACATATGTAGATGTAGACTTTAGTTTATATAAATCTCCTCCCTATTTAACATCAATATAACATTTCAAATGCAAAACTTTTTGTGCCTTTTAAAAGGCACAATATTCTATTTATTGCTTTCTAATATGCTTGCACTGGGATATTTGCTTACCAAAATAACAACATAATATACATCAGGTCTTATACATATCATAACATATATCAAACTTTTAATTGCATTAGCATTAATAACTTTGCTTATTTACTCATTTTTTTATGGAGACTCAGGACATAGATATTTACTCAAGGCTTCACTCTATGAAATATGAGTATTTGTGTGTTTATAAATTTTGATTTCATGAGTGTTTTAAAGAATTCAGTCTTTTAAAATTCTTGAAATAAACAACCATTTTTCTCATTTATATAAGTAATTTCTTATTAAGAGTTTTGTTATACTCTATTTTGTAAGTAAACATATAAGAATAATTAAGATCATAACTCATCTTTATCACATTATAACCAACACCATTTTTCATTATATAAATAGATGGAAAATTATTATTTTTAAGTACTATTAAGAGTGTTATATAACTTAGTTTTCTCTTTAAACCTAGATATTGGGATCTCAGTAAACTAGGTAGGTTTCTATCATGATACTCTTTCATCTCTAAAGGATTTAAGATCATTTTCCTTGAAGAATGATATATAAAATCTATCATTAAATATTTAGTTAATAAACACATAATATATTGTTTTTTTACCTTACATAATAAATGATATAATTTCATTTAAGAGTGAATGTTTAAAAATATTATATTTACAATGTATATGCTAGACCTACCATTCTACGTGATATTTTATATCTTTTCAATTGTTGATTGATTATCATAATGGACATAAATTATTGTCATTGGTTTTAGCCAACATGAAAAATCCTCTAAAAAATCTTAGTGTTACTTAGTTTCCTTTCCATCTATATTAAAATCAATAAACTCTGATTTCATCATAGATCTAACACACAACTACTTTTGTAAGCATGAAGATATTTAGTGGATTTTATATCCATAGTGTTGGATATCACATTCACATCACTAAAACCTTTTAATATCGTCAGATATCCAATATAGTGTAACCTATAGTTCAAGGTATATATTATATATTGTGTTTCAATTATTCATACCTAGATTATTGGTAAATATAGTAAGTTTGCTAACATGTATGCAACATCTGGTCATATATAATTTATAACATAAATCAAATTTTTATTCAAAAATATTCTAATTGGTGTATTCTCTCATATTTATTTTGGACAAATATACACTTATATATATTGGTGTTTTAACAGTGTTATTATTACCTTTAGAAAATTTATCAAGAATTTTTTTAAAGTAATTAGATTAAGACAATACTAATTCATTAGATATTATTAAAATTTTTATTTGGAGTATAACATTTGTAATACCCAAGTCTTTCAGTCAAACTTATTAGTTAAAATATTCTTGGTAAACTTGATCATGTATTTAATGTTGTTGCCTAAAATTAATATATCATCCATATAAAGATATTTAATGAAATAATCTTTATTTGTGTTTTTACATATATATATATATATATATATATATATTAACCTTATTAATTTTAAACTCATTTAATGACATAACATTGTCAAACTTCTTATTCTATGTTTAGGATCTTGTTTCAAGTCATATAAAGACTTGACAAGCTTATAAACTTTTTTTTTTTCAATTTAACAATAAACCTCTCGGGTTATTTCATTTAGACCTCTTCATTAAGGTTACCATTTAATAAAGTTATTCTTACATTTATTTAATATGTTTCAAACTTATTAATAGTTGTGATGAATATTAATATCCATATGAAAGTTATTCTTGACATAGATAAGTAAGTATCAAAATAGTCCTCAACTGCTAATATTTTACTTTTAGATGGAAAATCTACTACCTTTCATGCTTGACTTTACATTATTTACTCAATTTTACTATTAATTATCTTTTTTTAATAAAAAAAAAGTTTCTGGGTAGAACAATGCCTCAAAATAATTTTGAGTTTTATTTTTTAAAAAATAATTTAGAAAATCATAATCAAACAATTTTTTTTATGTTCTTATCCTCTTAATCCTTTTCATCTTAATTTCATCATCTTTTATTTGATGATGACCTCTTGAGCTTGCTTTATTTATCCTTTTAAGTGAATGAATTTATTGTGTTTTGTAAAAATGAAACACCTATTTAAAGAATATAAATTGGTTGATTCATTATTATATTGGGATGAATATCCTCAATATTAACTTGTGTATAAGCAATTGATATATACTACTATTATAAGCATATCCAATGAATACATAATCTATAGTATTAGACCATATCTTTATCTTTTATGATTAGGTATCACCACTTTAACAAGCTACCCCTATATTTTGAGGTATTTATAGAAAGATCTTTTTTCTTTTCATAACTTATATGGTGTCTTTTTTAATTTGTTATGAGATACATTATTAAGAATATAATTGACAGCTAAATTGCCTCACTTCATAAATTTTAAGGTGCTTTTAAATTTATCAACATAATATTCATTATTTTTTTTAGATTTTGATTTTTATGTTCAATAATGTCATTTTGTTGAGGTGAATAATGTATCATTGTTTGGTGCATATTATCATTTCAAGAACAAAATCCATAAAAATGCCTTATATTCTCCATTTATATCACTTCTTGTCATCTTTATCTTTTTGTTAAGTTAATTTTCAACTTTATTCTTGTAGTGTTTAAGTATTTTAAAAGCCTTATCTTTGCTTCTTCGCAAATAAATTTAACAATATCTTGTGCAGTAATCTATAAAAGTAATATGATATATTTTCTCATCTCTAGTATAAATTTTAAATCACCAATAAATTAAACCTAAAGGTTATATTTATAAAATTTTTTAAACCTAAAGCTTCACTATGTTTTTTTAATTGTTTGAAAAGAAATCTTTATAAATTTTGATTTTACGCAAATTTATAATTTTTCTAGAAAAATCATAATTAGTAACAAATGAAGATTAATAATATTTGTATAAAATTATAATTCACATGCCCCAACTTATCATGTTATATATCATAAGACTTCACCAAGTAAGAAGAAGAGATATTTTATTATTATTATTCTCATCATTTGTTATAATGGTTATTATATTCATTTTAAATAGGTCATCATATAGATACTCTTTTTTCAATCAACATATCAATTTTTAAGAATACAAATAAATTTATCACTCTCAAATACCATTTTGAACTTATTTTTATATAACAATGAGAGACACTAAGTTCTTTCTAATGTTGGCAACATGCAATACATTGTTGAGGATGAGAAACTTCTCAGGAGTCATGTTTAATATGAACTTTCCAATACCTTATACTTTTAAGATTTAAGAGTTTCTCATGTATTTTTTCATCACCCACCTTTTAGAAAGTCGAGAGTCCTCATGTAAAAAAAATATCTTATAGCTATAGTGTCTCTCCATCATTGTTCAGGATTACTCACAAGATATATCTTTGAGATAATTGCATACATGTTTATTATGACACGTCTCTAAAAAGGTCTTCCATTTCAACAATATTAGCATGTGCAACCTTTTTTTCTTAGGACTTTCTTACTTGGTTATAGATGAAGCATTTGCCATTAATTATTTTTAGCAATACCCTTGCTTTTTATAACAAGCATTTTGATTGTTTTTCTCATAGGGCTTCGTCACTTGTTCAACCATGTTTTTCATGGTGGCTATCGAGAATGAGTTTACTTTTTTTTTCAACAGCTTATTATCTTCAATCATCAACCTTAAAATGAGATCTTCAACTCCCACCTTCTTTCTCTTATGTTTAGGGTAGTTCTTAAAGTTTTTTCTAAGATGGTGGTACCTTCTCAATAATATTAGTTACTTAGAAAGATTCATTCAGAATTATCTATGCATTTTGAATATCTTGCAGGATGAATTAAAAATCTTGAACTTGACTCGTCACTATTATTGAATCAAGTATTTCAAAATTAAGAAATTTGTTGACTATGATTTTTTTTAAATCATCATCGTTATCCTTATATTTCCAATCCAATGATTTCCATATCGTCCTAGAACTATCAATAGATTTATACAAATCCTATGATATGTTTTCAAAACTATTCAAGATATAGTTCTTACACATGAAATCACTAAACTTTCATGTGTTAATAGCTATTATTATAGTGACATCAGATGTTTTTATGATAAATTTGTTATATCTTTTATTAAGAATTTTTTCAAGTTTAAGGTGATAAGATAGAAAAGTATCTTTTATTTTCACCTTTTAAAGTTCATACCATTTTACTTCCTATGTTTCTCGCCATGCATCATATAAGGTGATTCTCACTATCAAAATAATGTTCTAAGATGTCTGGCCATGCACCACAAATATGATAGTGGAATACTTCATATCAAAGCAATGCTTGTCAAAGTAATTTTTAATATTACAAAGTAATATTTCTAAACAAGAAACCAAGTAGGTTGATTGATTGGTCTTGCATTAACTAATAAAAATATTTTTTTTCTTTTTATTCCTTTTTATGTGAGAAAATAACATGCCACAAACTTTTAGTTATTTAGTTAAAACAAAATAATAAAACTCATCTTGTTTAGTTTTATGATTACATGTAACCAATAAATAATTTAAAATCATATAGGGACATATGCAACGAGTGCTTTTTTGTCCAATCAAATAATTTTAAATTATATAATTAATAAGTAATAAAAGTAGTGTATGGATGTGTGTGTAATTAACAAAATCCACTTGAATTAAATTTTTCATAAATTACTAATTAAATTATATTTTCAAAATAATTAAACTTTAAAACTTATCTTAAGATCATTTAATTTAAATTAAATTAAAAAAAAGTTTAATTTATTTTCTTAAAGATAAATAAAACTAAGTTTATTTAAATAAAAGTTTATCGATATATTAGATCAAATAAAAAATCATGAACTACAAAGAATAAAATAGACATGCATACAAAGAAACATAAAACAAAAACTAGCATACCAATAAAATGATATTAAAGAATTAATATATGAACACATTAAAATCACACTTATTTTTTGAAGCATGAATTAAATGATACCATAAAAGGAGATGGTTGTAGCAAGAATAGTACTCTTTGTCCTTAAGATAAATTTTACTTGTCAATTGATGTAAATGGTAGATGTAAATTGTCTTTTAAGACTTAAGATTTAACAATCGTATTATTTAGTGTTGATGAACTTCAACCTAAACCTAATTAAATTTAAAAAGAACTTAATCTCTTTCTTTCTACAAGAAAACTAGAATAATCATATCTTTTTATTGATTTAATATTAAATAAACCAAGAAAAACCTCTATACAAGCTTTTAAAAAGAAGAAGAATTTATATTTTTTTGAAGTGGGATAAATGTTATATATAGGCATGGAAAGAGGAAAGAAACAATTTTTTTTTTATTAACGTGAGACAGTTTTAAGATTGAATTTTAGTTTTTTGTAAACTCTATGGAGGATTTTTTAAATATTAATTTCTCATTTAATTATAATTAATTTTAGACATTTTAATTTTCTAATTGAAAATATTTTTCAACAAAATTTTAACAAAAAAATAATTGAATATTATTTTTAAACTATGTTTGTTTTTGTGGTGCGAAAGAAAAAGGCTCTTAATTAACTAAATTTAATTGCTTCCAATAATCATGTATAAAAGTTAAATTTTCAATTCAATTTTTATCCATATTAATATTATTATTATTAAAAAAGAGAGAGAAAAACAATAAAACCAGAGAATAGAATGGTGCTAGATGGTCCCACCCGGGACGTTATCCAGAAGGCTGAGACCAGCAGACAACGCGTCAATCGACAGCACGAATAAGCAGCGAACCCTAAAGGAATAATAAACAAACCCGTGCAGCGCAAGCAAAGCCAAAACACGTTATCTCTATCACCTCCGTCTTTATATACTCGCCCGCAGCCTAATATTTCTCTCTCAACTGAAAATCCCTAAACAATCCTCATAATCGAGTTTTGTCTATCTCTGTTCGACAAACCCTAAAACTAACGCTCTATCCTTTCTCGCTCCATCACAACATGAGCTTTCTCGAAGAATTCCTCTAAATCTCTCGATTTCAGGGTTTTCGCATTGAAGCTTTAATCAATCACCTTCTATGATAATCATCGCTGGACCGAGATTGTTTTCAAGTTCGTATTTTTTCTCGGTGATTGAGTATTTGACGACTTTTGGCTAATCGGATCGGGTTATGAAGATTCGAATCGGTTGATTTATCAGATTCAATCATTTCCCAATCAAGATCGAAGAATTATGGGGGTTATTTTGCTTTTTCTGCGATCTTTCAATTACCATTAACAAGTTCCGAACTTGTTCGATTGAGTTAGACTGCCACCTGAGGTTTCTTGTTTCAAGGCTTTGACTGGTGTGATTGCACTCAAAGATAGGAACTTTCTGCAATTGGTTCGATTTTGAAGGGTTTCTTCGAAAAGAGGCGCGCCAAGCAATAGACAACGAACAGAAGTTCTTCATTAGTTGGTTTGGTTGATTCTACTTGAGGAAGATAGAAAAAAAGAGAGTTCAATTTTTATTTTTATTTTTGTATTGTTATCTTTTTTGAGTTGAATAGCAGGCCCTTGTTTTTTGAGAGGCCTTTGATTTCCCCACCCCTCTTCCTAGTGCTGTTGTTCTGATATCTGATAATATTTTTTTTTATTAAATTACTGGAAAGAAAAAGAAAAAGGCAATGGCTGTGTATTACAAATTTAAGAGTGCTAGAGATTATGATTCAATCTCAATGGACGGTCCATTTATTTCCGTTGGTACCTTGAAAGAAAAAGTTTTTGAATCAAAGCATTTGGGAAGGGGTACTGACTTCGACCTTGTTGTCACTAATGCCCAAACCAATGAAGGTTGGTTTTATTTCTTTTTTAGTTGAACTTTATAATTTGGGGCTGATAACTTAGGTTGTCTTTCAATTAAATCCAACTTAATAGTAATACAACTCTTAATTCTGGGCTTTTTGCTTCTGGATTCCTCAATTCACTGATGCACATTATGGAAGGAGGGTAGTTTGTTTTGACACCTGGTTTGCATACTGATGCACATCATGGAGAAGGCTAGTTTGTGCCCAATGTTTTCAATTTCTTGTGAATGAGGGTAGTGGAAAAAATCAAACAAATTTCAGACTGAATTGTTCATATTAGGGGTTTTGTTGTTAGACTAACCTATTATCACTAGGAAGGATTGGTTCGACCAACTGGGATTGCATTTCAATGAACTATAAGTTTGGTTTCATAATTAATCATTCTTGCAGGGTTTTATAGCCTTGTTGATCTCTTGTTTGCAATTTCAGAGTATCTTGATGAAGCAATGTTAATTCCCAAAAATACCTCTGTATTAATACGCCGGGTTCCAGGAAGGCCTCGCATGACCATTGTTACAGAGCAAGAGTACTATCTCAAACCTTCAAATTCTTAATCGCTTGATTGAGTTGATTTAATTTATGCGAAGTGTTTTGAAAGATGGGGCGTGAAATGTTGTTTTCTGGAGCTGTCATAATTTATATCAGCCCAAACATTTGCAGAGTTCTCGTGCTTCGATAATCATTGGGTCATGTTTGAAGTTTGCAGTATCCTCTAGTAGGTTACTGTCAATGACTTAGTGATGTGGATAGATCCTACATTGAAATGTCCACAAATAGGTTTTCATTTTTTAGCTTCTTGTTAAACAAGTTTTCAGGGCTGGGTTGAGTTTGTCCATGTTATATTTTGCAGGCCAAAGTTGGAAGCTAAAGTTGAGGACACCCTTCCAGAGAAGGGTAGTTTTACAGGTGCTGATTCATCTGCCATGAATTTCGTAAGCATGGATACTGCCATCATTTCCTTTGATTGATCTGGTAATTTAGCAATATAATTTGTGTGAATTTGTAGTGTTTGTTAATATGTTTACTATTTGATATTGTAGACTGAAGACAACGAATGGGATGAGTTTGGAAATGATTTATATTCCATTCCTGATGTACTGCCTGTTCAGTCTAATAATCCACCTCCTGATGTGGTCCCTACAAACAAGGCTGACGAGGACGACAGAATTAAGGCACTAATTGATACTCCAGCTTTGGACTGGCAGCGGTGAGATGATCTTCAATTGTGTTACATTGAAATGTGTCAGTTGTGATTGCGTTCTATTTGTTTAATTTCCATTTGGATTTGCAGTCAAGGTGCTGATGGCTTTGGTGCTGGTAGAGGTTTTGGAAGGGGATTTGCTGGAAGAATGGGTGGGCGTGGTTTTGGTGATTTTCTTATTCCTTCTCTTGCGATTATTGTGTTGCGTTTTTTCGGTGTGTTTGCTTATCTATAAATTTCTCTTTCCCTTTGTGATTGTGCGTGCTCATACTTGTTGGTTTCGTGCTAATTTTAGCATTCCTAATGATATCTTTTTTGCTAGTTTATGCCCTTGCATGTTAACATTTAACATTTTCCCATCACCCTGAAGTAAATGATTTTCTTGTTGAGGTTGATTAGGCTTGCAGCGGAAAACACCTCCACAAGGCTATGTATGCCACAGATGCAAGCTTCCTGGTATGTAAATGTTCATTTTTGAATGAAAACAAAGAAAATGCCTTTTGCTTACACTTGTCTGGTTGGAGAGCATTATGCAAACCTGTGCTTACTGTGTGTGCTTCCTTTGTTCAGGGCATTTTATTCAGCACTGCTCTACAAATGGTGACCCTAATTACGATATTAAAAGAGTAAGGCCTCCAACTGGTATTCCAAAGTCAATGCTGATGGCGACCCCAGATGGCTCATATGCTTTACCTAGTGGCGCAGTTGCTGTTTTGAAGCCAAATGAGTAAGCTGATATCCGTTTTATGTCCCAGCAGTTCTTCTCCATATGATCAAAGATTAGAGTTGTCATCTTTCAAATTCATTATGAATGTTTAAATTTAAACAGGGCTGCTTTTGAGAAAGCAATTGAAGGCTTACCTTCCACACGGCCTGTTGGTGATCTTCCACCTGAACTTCACTGCCCACTTTGTAAGGAAGTTATGAAGGATGCAGTCTTAACAAGCAAATGCTGTTTCACAAGCTTCTGCGACAAGTGTAAGCATTGATTTTTTCCTGTACCACCTTGTATTGGAATTTCATTTGGCACTTTCCACATGAATTGTTCTTCTGCAAAATTAAATTTTCTGACTCTGTGATTTGGCATACTTTTCCACCATCTTCTACCTTGTTAGTTTTAGGCATGTCAACTTTGCCTGTTAGCTCATTTCAACATCATGGGATATCCTTATCCTCAGTATTTAGAGTATTCTTACATGAACTTGCCTCTTCTGTTTAATACAGGTATAAGAGATTACATCATTGAACAGTCAAAGTGTGTATGTGGGGTATTAAATGTCCTTGCGGATGATCTTCTTCCTAACAAGACTCTTAGGGATACGATCAATCATATCTTGGAGTCTGGTAACAGTAGTGCTGAAAATGCAGGAAGTACCTTTCCAGTTCTAGGTTTGTGTGTTTTCTTGTTTTGTTTTAGTTACATTAATTTTCTGCTCTCGATTATATGTATGATTAATGTCATTCTTGCCTTCTAAGTTTAGATATGGAGTCTGCACGCTGTCCACCGCCAAAGGTTCCATCACCCACACGGTCTGTTGCATCCAAGGGAGAACAACATAAGCTGTCTCCTGGTAATGCAGAATCTCCAAATTTAAACAAGGAAATAACAGAAGAGGAGAAGCCTGTTATTGCTTCTCAGCAAGTCCCTGAGAAAGTGAGGACTGCCAAAGCTGCAGATGTATCTGAGGCTACCCACGAGTCGATGAGTGTGAAGGAGCCAGCATCACAAGGAAGTGCTCCACTGCCTGAGGAAGAAGTGCAGCAGAAGCTGGTTCCTATTGAGGCTGGTAGTGATCAATCTTTATATATATATATATTGTTATTGTTATTGTTATTGTTGGGGCGTGATGGAATCTTCTGCATTCTCTTAATTTCACCCAGAAAAGGTACACTAGTAGTTTAACTGACTCTGATTTTTTCCTTGTCAGGGAAGAAAAAGA
>Ga0325414_1006856_pt1 | contig 12118 bp, 3 predicted proteins | sample PopdelMetagenome_8_FD_206183 | JGI IMG/M metagenome (GOLD analysis project Ga0325414, IMG submission 206183) | Populus deltoides microbial communities from Bellville, Georgia, United States - Leaf-PdKOR-R3 | ecosystem: Host-associated > Plants > Phyllosphere > Phylloplane/Leaf | place: USA... | reverse complement strand
ACAACACACATCACTCACAATATATATATATATATATATATATATATATATATATATATATATATATATATATATATATATAATGTTTTTCTAAAAAGCAATGAAAATGTTGATTTGATGAGAAAAAAATAATTAATGATTTTGAAATGGACATGTTAATAGCTGAACGCATCGAAAATAAATTTTTGATTTTTTAAAAGACATTTAAAATGACGTAAATGCATTAAAAATATATTTGTTTTTTTTGTTTCGCTCTATGGATTTTTTTGGAAAAAATAAAAAAAAGAAGGTCAAAATTGGGCTATGACAACTCTTTTACACACACACACACTTTGAAATATAATATTATTAGAAAACAATAAATTACTAATATATTTATATAGGAAATGATATATTAGGATATATTAATATACAATATAAAGTATATTAATTTGATATATTAGTGTGCATGATACTTTAATTTAGATAATATTTCAGGAAAATACATTCAAATAAAAAAATATTATATTATAAAATAATCATACATTTTAAATCATGTTATAAAATTAGGATACCATAAAAAAGAAATTTATTTCATTGTTCTTCAAACACAAAAAAAAATGGTTGTATGTTTATAGTATCATGTTTAGAATATTTAAACTTAATGTATAGTTACATTTTATAAAATAAACTATTTATAAATGTATGATATAATATTTTTTTTCATCATTACTCTTTCTATATTTTTTAAGTGGTCAAATAATTACATTTATTATTTTTTATATATGTTAGATAAATTTTTTTTTAAAAAATATTAATAAGTGATTTTTTAATTTATTTTCTACAACATAGCCAAGTATTAAAAATTAACGTGTGCCTAATAGTAATCTAATTAGACAAGCCCCAACACTTTATTGCGGGTTTGCTTTTTTTATTTTTTATAAAATATTTAGATGCCGCAAGTCCATTTTAAGGAAAGAAAAACAATCCAATAACCTGGGTTATAGTCACTATAATAATCCAAATTTTAACCTCTTGTTTTTTTCTAAATATTTTCAAAATAAAAAAAATATTCTCTTGATGTATTTACTTCATTTTCAACATCTTCTCAAAAGATTAAAAGTTAAATTACTTTGAAATGTGTTAAGTTTTTAACATGCCATTTTCAAATCATTCATTTTTCTCATTGAGTCAACATTGATGTTGCTATTTTTTTTAAAAATCAAAATACAAAAAATATAAATATAATAAATAGGAAAAATGACCAAGTGAAAAGAAAGAAAATGAGAGACAAAAAAACATTTAGGTTGCTTGGGGCCCAAGCAATCGAGATGAAAAAAGATAATCATTTTACCTATAAATAGTTGATTATCTCACATAAAAGAGGAGACAAAAAAATAATAATAAAGAAAGCCATAAAAAAGTTTTCCCACTCTTTTCTCTCCAAACCTTCCACACACACTCACAAAAAAAATCTAACCTAAAAAAACCTAAACTTAGCCGCCACCCTTTACAAGAAAATAATTATTCTCCCAAACAACCACCATATAAGTTAAGAACACCACATCCAAAAACCACTACGCACCAGCGGTAGCTACCAGTCTCGCAATCTTCTTCACAATAACCCGATCACAACCCCATCTTTTTTTAACTGATTTCCACCCTTACCGTGAACCATCAAAGCTGGTAGCTCCTTCCTTTAGCCTAATAAAACAACTCTACTGTTAGTAACCATCATTGAGCATGCCTACCATCATTTCCAAGCAAACCGTCGACCAACCTACCACACTCATACAAGGCTAGCCATCACCATCCTTATGACAACCCATTTTCACGACCAAAAACTATCGTGCGACTTTAACACTTAACACCATAATTGACATCGAGAGCACCCTTGCAGCTGTCGCTTCATCTTCTTTCAAACCATATCAATTACAAGTTCTTAAAAAAAAACAATAAAAAAGAACCAAACTCAAAACACTATAAACTAAACATCATCGACCAACTTTCACCGTAGTAGCCCTTTTAGCCTCCATTAACTCCTAACAACCCGACACCATCCTAGCAACTTGTCCATTCTCCTTCACCGAACCAATATAACATCACTCCTTCCAACCACCATCAACAATAGTGCCAAAATCGACCCAACAACCCATTCATTTATTCTCTCATCACCAATAATTTCAAAAACTGACAACCTCTCTCTCTCTCTCTCTCTCTCTCTCTCTCTCAAACCTCTCACTCCTTCGTGCCAGCCTCCCCCCTTCAGCAACCTAAAAACAAACTAAAAAACCAACCACTCTTTCTTGATTATAATCGCATCCCTCATTTACAATAGAGAAAGAAATAAATAGATCTAAAATTGGGACAAAACTGAACAGCTTGTGATTATTGTTTTGCAGGTGACATTGAGATTCACCGTCAACATAGGAAGAAAGATGGGGAAATACTGCTTCTAATCCATCAAATTTCCCTTCTCAACAGTGACAGTGTATGGTTCTAAGCGCTGCCACTGTTTCTGTACTTTCAGAAGCTTCCAGTGTGGTTCTTGAGTTCCAGTGACTTCTCCAGGTTATTTTATGAATTTTAGGAGACCTATTTTTGCAAATTTTAAAAGCTTGATGTGTGTTTTATTTATTTTTAAATTTTAAATTTTTATTATTTTTAAACATGTAATTGTGGGGTGTGCAAGGAAAAATATAGTAAAAAAAAAGAAGACGCGTGTTGCATTTTCTGTTTATTATTTTTTTTCATTTTGTGTTAAGTGAATGATAAAAAAAAGAAAAAAAGATAAAAAAATTTAATTAACCCAAATGTTTTAATTTCATATGGTCAAATTCTAAAAAAATTTCATGCATACTTTCCTAAAAATAAAATGTATTTTATCATATTTTAAAAATACAAAATGGATATCATAACCAGTTTATGATTATTCGTTAGGATTTAGCTAAAATTTTAAAACTACCACAAAAATAAATTTATTTATTTAATATTTGAGGTATAAATCTTGCAACGTACATAACATATACTCATAGTATTAAATTAAATGAATTAATAACAATAAATGTTAGGAATGAGCTGTATCTATCAAATAATTACGATTCTAAATTTTGGGCCTTCCAACGAATAAAAACATGATCTAGAAAAATAATTAATCAATAATGCAACTTACTGTGACCCATGACTTGCCTCGGGTCAACTCTCAGGTTAGGTTTGAAAACTATATGATAGATAAATTTTAAAACCAATGACATGAGTCATTAGACCAGAGACACTATACTAGAAAAACTGAGAAGGCCAATCCTCAACAAATCAAGAAAGGGTCATTAAAAGTTATCAGAAAAAAAAAGATTGGTATGAAGGTGAAAAAATAAGATTAAAAGAAAGGTTGAGTAGCGGCAAACCACCTCACTGTTGTTTACATGCAGCAAATAAAAGTTATCTAAAATAAAAGGATGAAAATTAAGATTAAAAGGGTTTAAAATTAAAAATAACAATAAAATAATGAAGGTGAAAATTAAAATAAAAAATAAATTAGAGGGCAAGAATAATCCTTTGATTGGAGGGTTAAATTGATTTGAGGGTTAAATTAGAGGGCAATTAAAAGGCCATGAAAGCTTTGACAGAAAAGACAACGAAAAAAAAAAAAGCCTTTCCTTCTCTCCCTTCCCTTGAGTTCTATAACCAATGAAAATCGATTTAATTGTTAAATGATGCTAACATAACTCTTGAATCCACGCGCAATAGAAATAAATTAGAAAAAAACAAACACAACAAACTTGGATTGAAGGGTGAAATTGAAAACAACCAAAACCTTAACAAAAGGACCAAGAAAAAAATATTAAAAATTAAAAGAAGAATAATCAAATTACAAATATTATATATGATAAATTAGAAATGATGATTAAATTGAAAATAAATAAAAAATTTACAAAAGGGCAAAAAAAATCTTAAATCAAAATGATAAGGAACAAATTGAAAAAAAATATATAACAAATTAGAATTGAAGGACTATATTGAAAAAAAAAAAAATTCTACAAAAAAACCAAAAAGAAAAAATATAAATAAAAAGAATAAGAACTGAAATTAAAATACTAAAAACAAAGAGGACGAACCTGCATTTTTGAGGGAGAAGATAGAAAAAAAGGAACAAAAAAAAAAAGGTTAACGAGCGACAAGCCACCTCATTGTCGTTTACATGCGCCATAGAAGGAGGAAAAAGATGCACCGGTGCATTTAACGACAAGGTGGAAGGCTTGGTTTGGCTATCAAGAATCGCCACACGTGCTTCTTGAAAGGCTTGAGTACCTCCCATGCGTTGGTGAGTTGTAAACACCCGCCAACAAAAGTTTTTTTTTAATTTATTAACCGACCTCAAAAGACTATATTGTCCTCCTATGTCCTCAAACTAACATAAAAATCAGTATGAGAAGACTGAAATGACCCTCCACACTTGTTTTAATTTTTTTTAAAGCAAAAAGCAAACCCGTGTTTTAATTGTTTTTCAAGAATTGAAAAGGCAAAACAACCCCAAGCAAATTAAAAAAAAAAACTTGCTTCGGAGAGTAAAATAAAGTTATTTTACCATATTTGTTTTAAATAAATATACAAATGCTAAATAATTAATGAGCCATATAAAAAGAAAAAATACTTTCAATATTAAAACATATAGTTTTTGTTTTTGTTTTTTTTTTCATTTTAGAAGGGCAAAAACATAACAGCACTTATATTGAATAATATTAATTTAGTTGTGAGTGTTAGCGATTTACAAAAAAAAAAAAAAAAAAAAAAAGCCCCCCGTGAAGCATGGACTTAGTTATCATGACATCCTTTCAAGAAAAAGGTCGATTTGCACATCCAATCAACCCACAAGGGCGGTTGATTGGTTTGCACGCTGAGGACAAGAAGAACATGTGGGACTTTCAATTCCAATTTCTTTTACTTTACATGTAAGTATTCTTCTTGTTCCATCTTTATGGATCATTAGCGGAACCCAAGCATTTCCTTCCATAGTTATGCCAAGCTTGAAGGATTGTGTCGAGTTCCCCCTCATAAATTAAAATACATAAATAATTATAATTGTTATAATTATGCCATTGTCTCCTAAATTCTTGTCATCCAACTTTCATTAAATAAAACATTTTTGGCTTCAATTTTGTTTCCTTGATCAAGAAAATTCAAACAACTTACTCTTGATGATCATATTCTAGGTGCAAAGAAAAGTCAAGCACCCTGCCTCTCTCAATGGTCTTAGTTTGTATGGCCGCGGTTGCGGTGTTGAGTGATAAAATCAATTTTTTTAAAAAAATAAATAAAATTTTCAGATATTATAAATTTGTTTTTGATATTATCATTAAACTAGAGTATATAAAAATACTAAAGTATCATAAATACTAAGTTGTTTTAGAATTTATTTAAAAGTGTGGTTGCGGTTACTTTTTAAAGTGTTTTTTACTTGAAAATGCATCAAAATAATATTTTTTTAAAAAAATTATTTTCGAGATCAGCACATTAAACAATCTGAAAACATAAAAAAATTGATTTTTAACCAAAAAAATTGAATTTTTTGGAAATACGGGTTGGACTGCGTTTCCAAACGGTCTCTTAAGGAGTGTGATATCGGTTGTTTTTAAAAGCTTTTTAACTTGAAAATACAATAAAATAATATTTTTTATTTTTTAAAAAATATTTTTGATATCAGTATATTAAATATAATATGAAAACATATAAAAAAATTAATTTAAACAAAAAAATAATTTTTTTAAAAAAACACTTTCAAAATATAAAATAAAAATAGAAGTTACTAAATTTGTGAAACCACTTTGATTATTTCATATAGATTTTCGTGAGTATAGATATGAATTTTTCTTCCCCATCCCATTTTCGGTTGGTTTTCGTTAATCGTTACGATAATTATTGAAAAAAAAAAAATTTCTTTGCCAATATAGTCAACTAAAATGCAGTGCTTTGAGAACTAAAACCTGTAAATTTACATCAATAATTGCTCACTCGTTATGGAAAATAAGATTTATTGGTTTTGTTTCTATTTTTGTCCTGCTTTCACTCGTTAAGATTTATTGGAAAATAAGATAATTCTTAAAAAAGGGAAGGAATTATTTTCAATGTTGGTTAATAGGATGCATGCATTGTAAAATAATTCTCAAAACTAAATTGCATAAAATGTGTGTAGAGGACATACAATTATATGGTCCAATCTTATAAATTATTTTAATATACTAATATAAAAAATATTTTAAACAACAATTATTACCCAGAAACTCATGTTATACTGTGAGTGTTTCACATGAGTAACCATTGTTTTAGGTGAAAGTCGATGTGGACATATCCGAGATGGCCATATATTTATAATTTGGAAATAATGAGGTCGAATTTAAGAATAAATAGAGAAAGTTAAAACCTGTGAGGACACGGTTAAAAATCTAGTTGCAATTCGTTGATTTTTATTTTTTTATTAAAATAATATCATTTTGATTTTTTAAAAAATTCAGAATTAACCCGGACGACCTAATCAAAATTGAGAACCAGGCTTGGGTAATTCCATGGGTTCTAACATATAAATAAAAAAAATAAAAAATAAATTTTAAAAATTATTTTTACTATATTTCAGATACAGAGTGTTATACATCAGGAACCACTGTCCTAGGTGAAAGTCGATGTGGACATATCCGAGGTGGTCATATATCTAAAATATAGGCCCACTGCGGTCCGCATCATGAATGATGAATAGCCATGCAGGGGTGTCTACCTTTGGTAGCCGACCCTAAGTGTCCTGTGAGCCAAGTCAACCCATCCTCGTGCCATCTAACCTGATTGGACAACCAACACGTGGACGGATGCGCGCCCAGTGACGCTCGATCTACTCACTAACCAAAACGACGATTCATACAGCGTATTAGATACATCCATTAACATTAACAAAAAGCAACTAAAGAACATGAGGTAGTTGTAACTGTTTATATTTTTAATTGTTTTATAATATTTTCATGTCACGGTCCAGTCTATTAACGCGTGGGTCTTAGTGGAGGTCATAGGTTCGAGACTTGACGAGAACAATAGAGTGTTTTACGCGACAGACAATTTTTTTTTTCAAAGAAGGTGAATGACACGTGTTCATTCCATATAAAAAGAGAAAAAATTTTTGGGTCAGGCGTGTTGGCCTGCTTCCAACCACCATACATAGATTGTTTTTTTCTGTAACAGGTCCAGCTGTGCTGATTCACTCGGGCACATACGTTTAGGAGATGGTTTTTGTTTTTTTTTTTAAATAATTTTTTAATATTTTTTTATTTAGTATTAAGATTTTATTAAATTTTATTATTTAATATTAAATTGATTATAAATTAATTTTTATATTTTTTATCATAAAATAAATATATTAATCCAAGTTTATAATCTGATTCGCAGGTTTAATGACTTAATTAGAATTAACTTGTTATTTTTATTTTTTTATATTTAAAATACAACGTGTTTGAAAAATAATATAGTATTTTTCTACCACATAAGCTTATGTTAGGTGTGTTTGAGAGTGTGGTTGTGTTTGCTTTTCAAAATATTTTTTACTTAGAAATGCATTAAAATAATATATATTTTTTTAAAATTATTTTTGATATCAGCGCATCAAAATGATTCAGAAACATTAGAAAAATATTAATTTTAAGCAAAAAAAAAAACATTAAATTTAAATAAAAAATTTAAAAATACAAATTAAATTGCATTTCCAATGAATCGATACCTAAAAGGACAACACTTGTAATGACACCTTCACAAACCAACATTAATCCATCAAACAATATAGATTATCATCTTAATTAATAACCTCTAATGATAGTTACCAAAATAAATAGACATTTCTACCCTTATTTCCCTTCATGCAAATTGGTGAGCTTGACGGCCAATAGTCAAATAAACTAGTCATGAACCGCTAAGGGTTCCAATTTTTCTCAGCCCTAACACTAATCATCTTCAACCATCTATCATCTTCTTACTGACATTTATACAGAAACACGTATCCTTTTTTGGCTCTTAAAACTCCACCCTCATTGCTATTAGCCCTAGTATGAGCGCTGACTTCCCTCAGCTAATGACAAATTCTATACCTGAGAAACCCCAGATATATGGAGAGATGTTGAGCAGCCATTAAAGGATTACAATGGAAGAATCTCTTTTAGGGATAAAGTATTAGGAAATATAAGTCCCTTCGGCATGTGATATGCAGATCTTCTCGAGAGGAATTTGGTGCAGATCGAGTTTGAGAATGGCGATAGGCTTTTGCCTAAGGTATTCATAAAAGATGACATTTTCAATGACCTCTACCTTTCATGGAAAGATTTACTTGTCATCAAGCTTCTTGGCAAAAAGATTGGATTTATCAGTTGAACACGAGATTAAAAAATTTATTGAAGTTGACGGGTGGTTTTGAATTGATGGACGTTGCCAATGGCTTCTTTCACTGATCGATGAATTTTGTATCATCATCTGCTAGCTAAAATCATTCCATGGTTTGGATTTGTATCCCTAGTCTAAACCTAGTATTTTATGATGAGAATATCTTGATGGCCATGGCGTGCATACCAACAATGTAGATAGAGGTGGATTTGCAAGAGTTTGTGTTGAGATTGAGCTCAATAAACCAGTACTGGTGGGTAGAGTTTGGATTAAATATCATTGGTTTAATGTTGAGTACAAAGAACTTCACATAATATATGGGAAGTGTAGATGTTATGGCCACCATGGCAAGGAGTGCAAGCTAGTCAAGAAGACCGGACCCACCATGGTTGAGTCGAATGCTGCTGCTCAGTGGAGGTGGTGGCGGAGGAATCACGCAAGGTAATGAAAGCCATGACAGAATCTGATCCCATGAAAGACATAACTGTTCCCACAACACATGGTGACTGGTTGACAGTTACAAGGAAAAAGAAATCACATAACTGATTGTTTTTTTTTTTTTATGCTGAAGGGTCTGATGAGGGTATGACGGGAGCATCAAAGGTAAGGAAATAATGCGGCACGCGGAAGGGATTTTGAATCCAAGTTTTATTTCAGCTTCGACAGGTGTCAATGCTCATACTTCGGCCTTTGTTTTGAAAGATACTCCTCGTGACCTAGGTATTGAGCTTTCTCCTATTACACAAACTTCAGAAGGAACTATGCCGAGGGTTGAGGGCATGACTATGTTTATTAATTGTTCAGGTGATCAGGGGTTCAATGAGGGGATGGCCATGCAGATGGATATTGGTAGGTAGTAGCTGTTCTGCTATACTTTTGCTACCTATTATCTATCTTTTTAATATGAATATGTTTACGGATTTTCTATAATCTCATGGAATGTTCATGGTGGCACTAATAAGATAAGCGCAAACGCCACTACAAAGAATTGGCAAGGTAGTACCATCTTTCTTTGTTTGTCTTGTTGGGAACGCATGTCAATTTTTTGAAGGTCAAGAATTCTTGGTACAGTATTGGTTATACTCCAGTGGATGTTTATAAAGCCCAAGGACATGCTGGTGGCATATGGATTCTATCTTCTGTTAGCTCTGTCTCCCTTTCGACCTTGGATATCAATAAGCAATGTGTTACCATTCAGAATTCTATGGGAAGTCGATCCTAGTTCTTATCGACAGTCTATGCCTCGTCCATTCCTGGAGTTTGACTTTAGCCTTAGGATTATTTGAATTCAATAAAGTTGAAAGTACAAGGCCCTTGAGGCCTCATTGGTGACTTCAATGAAATATCTTCTCCTTCTGAAACTCGAGGAGATCTCTTTCCCTAGGCTAGGGCTTCACGTTTCTTGCAGATGATATCAGGTTGTGAGGTTTCAGATTTGGGCCACTAGGGCCCTAATTTTACTTGGCACATACATCTTCATGGGGTTCGTTACTTAGCCAAACGACTTGACATAGTGCTGACTTCTTTGGATTGGCAAACTAGTTTTCTCAAAGCTTATGTTAAAACTCTTTGCAAACTTCCTTCTAATCACAACCCGATTATTCTTCGCTGTGGGATACCACCTAGACTGACTTGTGAAAGACCTTTTAGGTTTGAGGCAGCCTGGACTACCCACTCGGATTATCAAGATATTGTTTGTAGCGATTGAGATAGAGGCTCCCATAATTTCCCGCGGGAGGTTTGACAGGATTATTTCTTTCAATTAACACATTTTTGGGAATATTTTCCACAGGACAAGACGGTTTGAAGCTTGGATTAATGGTGTCCAGAGGTGTCTTGAGCACTATACTGATGATTCACTTCTTTCTCTAGAAAAATCTTTACGTCATGATTATAATGTTGTTCTTCAACAGGAGGAAATTCTTTGGTTTTATTAATCTAGAGAATAATGGGTTACTTACGGTGACAGGAATACAAAGTTCTTTCAAGCTCATACAACTATACGGAGAAGACAGAACATAATTAATAAGCCTTTTCTCTCTGATGAGTCTAGGTGCACTGATGATTCTAAACTGCAGGAAGAGGCCATCCAATTTTATAAGAATCTGTTCTGCTCTGAGGTAACTGTTACTACTCATTTTATGGAGTCTGTTTCTTTGTTTAAATTATCTCCACAAGGAATCTCCAATTTAGAGAAATCAATTTCTAAAAAGGATGTTTATGCAGCTCTAATGAGTATGGGATCTTTTAAATCTCTAGGGAAGGATGGCTTCCAAACTTTTTTCTTCAAAAAATACTGGAATGTGGTTAGGGATGACATCTAGCATCTGGTTTAAGCTGCTTTTATTAATGAACGTTTTGATAAAGATCTAACTGATACTCTTATTGTGTTAATTCCCAAAGAGGAGAGACCACAAGTTTGAAGTAGTTTCGCCCTATTAGGAGAGACCACAAGTTTGAAGTAGTTTCGCCCTATTAGCCTTTGTAATTTAGTTTATAAACTCATTACTAAGGTGCTAGTGAACATGCTGCGACCTTATATATATGATTTAATTAGCCCTCTCCAGAGCAGCTTTATCCATGGTCGGAGCAGTACTGATAATGCCTTAGTTGCTCAAGAACTAATGCACTGCATGCATCACTCCAAAAGCAAGCGGGGTACTCTGACGGTAAAGATTGATTTGGAGAAAGCCTATAATAGGGTGAATTGGGACTTCTAGCAGTCCACTCTAGAGGATTTTGGCTTTCCTCCTGGTATAATATCTCTCATTATGTTCTGTGTGAGGTCTTCCTCCCTTACTCTCTTATGGAATGGGTCTAAGTGTCCCTCCTTTACTCTTACTCGTGGCCTTAGGCAAGAAGACCTAATTTCTCCCTATTTGTTTGTTTTTTGCAGGGAGAAATTGACGTGTTTAATTATGAAGAAAGTTTCAGAGAAGATTTGGCATCCTATCCACCTTTCGAGAGGAGGGCCAAGTATATCTCAATTATTCTTCACTGATGATGTCTTGTTATTGGCTAAAGCCAGTACTGCTAGATGCAGATCATGACTAATATGCCGACAGACTTTTGTAATGCTTCTGGGTTAAAAGTTAATATTGATAAATCTAGGGTGATATGTTCAAGAAATATGCTGCGGAGAATTAAACATGACATATCTCAGCTCTCTCCTATCAAATTTGCTAGTAGTCCTGGCAAATATCTTGGGTTCGCTCTTATCCAAGGGAGAGTTAAACGTCCAGATTTCAACTTTATTATTGATAGAATTCAATCCAGGCTGGTGGATTGGAAAACGAAGGTTGCTTAATAAAGCGGGGAGAGCCACGCTTGCTTGAGCAGTTATTTCTTCAATCCCCACTTAAGCCATGCAATTTTTTTTGACTCCCTCAATCGATTTGTAACGGTATCAATAAATTGATCAAGAATTTTGTTTGGGGAAGGTTCGATGGAGAGGGTGGTCTTCATCTAGTTAATTGAGAATCGAGAATTGAAGGTCTTGGAATTTGGGATACTAGAGCTGCGAATGTTGCTATTTTGGGTAAGCCAGCTTGAAATCTGTGTAATAACAATCTGTGTACAACTATAACTTCTCTTAATTCTTCTATTATGTGGCCGTCTCTTATTAAAACTTTTACTCAGTTGCGAGAAGGCTTCATTTATAAACTAGGTGGAGGGGATATTTCATTCTGGTTTGACCATTGGTTAGAAGAAGGGCATTTGAGCAAATATTGTT
>Ga0325414_1006855_pt1 | contig 12119 bp, 13 predicted proteins | sample PopdelMetagenome_8_FD_206183 | JGI IMG/M metagenome (GOLD analysis project Ga0325414, IMG submission 206183) | Populus deltoides microbial communities from Bellville, Georgia, United States - Leaf-PdKOR-R3 | ecosystem: Host-associated > Plants > Phyllosphere > Phylloplane/Leaf | place: USA... | reverse complement strand
CCCAAAAGCTTTCATTGAAATAGCCGGCGAGTAACTTGCGAGTTGAGAAATGGGCAGCCTACCAATGTCATTCAGCTGAAGTGATCTTCTGAAATCTGAACTTCAAATCCAAACAAGAAGTTCTCCCCGAAAATATAAATGACGGGTCCCTCAGGATGCGAGAATCTGAAATACAACCATGGGAAAAAGAAGACGAAGAAAATCAATGTAAAAGATCAGGTTGGGTATGAGGATAATGGTAGTAACCCTCTGACCGAGGTAAACAAGGTATAACCATAGTAAAATCTGAAATACAACCATTTTTTTTGGTTCCTGTGTAATCCGAATCCTATCTATGCAACTGTAATTATCTTTGTCACTAAGGAGTCATTTTATTCGTGATTTTGTTATAATTAAAATCATCCCACTAGTTTTGCTGCTTGATCGAATTGTATTAATTGCTCTTAAAATAGCTAGACATCATGAGGTTTCTAATTAAGAGCGAAAACCAAGCAATCCTGGAGCTATCCTTAGCAAAGGGTCTAGAGTACTTGGATGAAACTTCCTTGCAAAAAGGAAGCAAACTGTGGTGATGCCACCGTTATATGTACAATTAAACCCATTCCTGATCTGATTCAAGAATGCTTCAGAGACATCCTTTCTCACAAATCTTGTAGGGTGAGATCCACCACCAGACCAATCAACCCAAGTGATGCTCCTATTTGAGTTCAGCTCAGGGGAAATTTTGGTTACTAGAGTTGGGAAGTAGTGCTCATCCATGTAACACGAAGGCCTGCAATGATCTCTAAAAACAGGATAGTATTTCACATCAGATATCATCTCGATCGCAACCTTGCGGTGAGCTTCAAACCACTGGGAACCTTTACGCCAATCAGATAATGTCACAGTTGGCCGCATTCTCTTGTTGTATCGACCACGCCCCATGTGTCTTGGGTCATCAAATGAACCTAGGAAGCTTTGGTTTGAGTTCATAAGGTAGTTGTAGATTGTGCTGAAATTGAATACTGGAATGCAAGTCTCGGAGAGCAGTACAAATCTTTCATTGGAGAAATCGAGTAGAGCATTGGCCAATAAACGTCTCTCAGCATCTATCATAGTTGCTCTCCCCCATTCAGCTGGCTGCAAGAAACACTTTAAATGCACTGGATATGCATATCAAAAAAATTAAAGCCTATAATATTCTTCTACTTCCATTGGGAGGCCAAGTTTTGCCTGTCAATACATATACGAACTGAAAGCAAGAATAAATTTATGAGTTCTGACCTTGCTTGGTATCTGACGCTGGTAGAAGACTGATGATTCAGGGTGTTGATTTGTGAATTCCGGTGACTTGTGGAGGTAGATTGAGTAGAGACCTTCGTGTCCCTTGAAGAACATTTCCCAAAGTGGGGCCAAAGGCAGACTCCCTCTGGTCAAGAACATGAATGCAACCTTTGGTGTACGATTGTAAGGGTATTCATCAATATGTGGCACCATTGAGGCTCGCCATAATAGCTCCTTGTCATTCATGGAATGACACAGTTCCTTTGGAGTTACCCAGTCTCTCAAGCTTGTGATTGGAAATTGCGATGGTTGCAAGGAGGGAGGAGATAAAAAAGAGTTGCAAAGAAAATATGGACATGGAGACCCAGATGATAGAGGGGTAAAAGTAGCCAACTGATAGTAAGAATAATCTTCGGATAACAGATATTTCTTGACATTATTATTTATGAACATTGCAAGAATCACAACAAATGACACCATTGACAAACATAAAACTACAGTGGTTGTAGCTTGAAGACTGCCTTCTCTAACTTCTTTTCTAAAACGTATGGACAGGTCTTTTAGAAACACAGTGATCTTACACTGCTTCATTTCCCTCCCTACCTCCCTGTCTCTAGCTTAAAGCTTGTAGCGCCTAGAAAATGGTTTGATTTTCTTTTATTCAAATCAGCGATGTTTTTAAACCTTTAAACCAAGACAGCGTGATCGGAGAATTTGGGAAGGCCCGAGACGTTAAAAAAAGAGCAAGGTAAATGTTGCTTGAGCACATGGGAAATGCCAGAACTGGGAGGATTAGAAGCGTGAATTTCAAGACATACCTGATTTTCTGAGAAATGAAGGAAAAGTTGGGATTGATTTACTGCTATTGGCTGTGGGGTGTTACTGATTGAAAGGTATGGATGTTGCGGCTCTGGATCCATCACACACTCCCATGCGTGAATAAAGCAGGGAGAGGATCAAGAATATCATGTGTTGGCCAGTGAAATCAGTGAAGGCCGAAGCATTTACCATGCTAGAGGTTTGTTCAATGTGAAATTTGGAATAAATTATTAGGAGAGAGAGGGAGAAAAAAAGAGAAGCTTAGCACATGACATATTAGGCAAAACTAAGAAAAAACAAAGAAGATTAGAAGAGGGGTGAAAACCAGAGAGCAAAGGAAAGATTTTAAAACTATGCTTCTGGATAAAGAAAACGATATAAATTTATTCTATATACCTGTGTTTCCATGTTCTCTGATGGAATTTTATTCATACAATATCAACATGTAGAATCTCTAATTGAATATATTGATGAATTTCTAAATGAAAGTAAATAAATTATTATCGGGGAAGAGAGAGCTCCTCAAACCGGCACTGTTGAGATTGAGTGATCATAGTTTGACGCGTCCAAAAACACCATTTAGGTCCAAACCCTAGCACAACAGCTCAACACAATTAACTCAGTTACAAAATAGCAAGATGTTTCATAATCATCAAAACATATTAAATCAATAGACGTATCTGAGAGAGTTGGTTCAATAATCGTGCCATTCTATTCAGTGGAAGATTATCTCACTGTGGGGGGTTCAAGATCAAGAGTACTAGTTTCATTTCATACGACATGGCAACACTTCAACATCATTCATCACAAGTAGCGACATGGTAGCACTTGAATACAATCTGAATGTCCATGACTGTGGTAACACTAAGACTAAGAGAGATATCCACTCATCAAGATCACATAAAAAAAATTTACTTGGAATTTCACATTACGTTTATATAGAGCTGGGGCAATATGTAGTGCATGTTATCCTTAGTATATGGATGCCGAAATCCTTCTCAATTAAGGAGATACTCAGATTGGTTAAACCACATGTTTAAAGCTTTGTAAAGCCAAGTACTTCTGTTGCCGAGAAATTGAACATCATAGCCATCCTTATCAATATCAACAAGTGACTTCGTAGAAGCACCTTGTATCATAAATCGGCCTTTCTTTATAAGGTCAGCACTAGAGTGATATTTCATAGTTTATTTCTCTAATCAGTCCCGCTACCGAGTATGCATCTACATTGCAAGCAATCTTTTATTTCTCAGATTACAAGAGTGATAGTTCATAGTATAAGGTCCACATAGTTGAATGACTACGGAGAATTTCAAGGGAAGGAGTCCGACCTAAGAGATGTAGTGGGCGAATGTGCCAGACACAGCAGCTCTCCTCACTTGGGCTCAATTTTACCCACCTTCTCAGCAAATGCAATCAAACTGCAATTGAAAGTGTCTACAGAGAAGGCCTGCACACTCTCCGAGGAATAGTTGGAATTTAGCAAATTTCACTAATTTCTAATTGTTATCCTATACAGCATTGCTGTTTCCAAATTTTAAAAGACACAAGGAATTGCTAAAATTCCATAACAGTATGAATCTCACACACAAAAAAGGTAAATAACTTGAGCAGGTGAGTAGAGATACAGCCAGTTTCATGTGGATTATCAGAAGCTCAGGGCAAAAAATATACTGAGGTAATCATGAGTTCAAAAAAACATCTGTTATCAAATGCACCTGCTTGAAAATTTAAAGATAGAGATCTAACCCTTCGCTTCCATGGACATACAGATACTATACATACGATTGCTGCTACAAGATTATGTGGATATTCTCTATAGTCAAGGTCACAAACCATAAAATAGATATATCAATCCAACCCCGCCCCTCCTTTTTCCCAATATGCACTCATCTTATCGCCAGAGGTTATATCCTGTCCAAAACATACAAGCTCCGTATGTCTATTATCCCCTACAGTCCATAATAAGCCTTTTAGTGTAACTGAGAATCGTTAACTTCTTTCTTTATTTTAAATTTGCCTGAGTCCTTTATGAGTATGAAAAGAAAGCGTAGGGACTATTGGCCTATGACTGAATACACAGAGAAACTAGAACCATCCTGTACAACCATTCATACATGCATTGAAAGGGGAAAAAAATTGTAACATAAAGGTGGAAGAAATTACCTTCGGCAACTTATTTTGTTGATTCAAATGATCCACATGAAGTCTCACATTTGATGCAGCATGATACCAAAGACTGCGATCAACCCCCGAATATACATCGGCAACTATGTCGAATAATGTCTTAGCTCCATTTTCTATAGCTTCCAAGATGGATAATTCTCTACTTCTACGGTTCCTGTAGAATAAAAGAAAAAAGAATGCAATTTAGTATTATGCAACTCTTCATAATCATTATTGTTTAGCGAGCTACAATATTGAGTTGGGTAACTAGTAAGAGTATTGGTCAATTCATACAGCTTGGTGAACCATAATTGAACAGCATGTGCACCTTACATGAAATTGCAAGTCTAAACTAGATAAAAGTATTGTTTCCTAGCTCAAAATAGTCCATCCTGAGATCTTACTAATGTACAGAAAAAAGAAAAATTCCTAATTTGAACTCGTAAAGATAAGTCTCTATCGTCCTGCAATAGCCAAATCTCATATAAAAAGTTTAACGAAAAGCACAATAATACAGTGTGGCGGCTAAAGAAAGGAAAATGATTTATTCATACTTTAGATATCCGCAAAGCATGTGCTTTGGCCACAAATTAACTCTTCCATGCATTGGGATCAACACATGTGGGGCAAGCTCAATAAATTTGTAAGTCGATCGGAAGTAATCCTGCATAAACAACAAAACTCTTCACTAAGATGTTTAAATTATAGATTCTATGTATATAAAAACTTGGACAGAGGCAAGTTATTTGAACATTTTTATTATATTACATTCCATCTTTCCATTACAGTTTGACTGATTTAGCAACCTCATGAACTGCATACCACAAAATCTAACAATATCAACTAACCAAACTTTCTATTAGAAGGCCTTAGTGGGACTCTAAGGTTTCTGTAAATTCTGTTCCAGCCCCACGCTTGCCCTGGATCAGTTAAATCTCTCTGGAAAACAAATCTCTGATCTTCTCAAGTACTAGTCCACCCGTATCCATTTCAGAACAACCATTAATTTTCAAATTCAAAGGCTATTCTATATCACATATTCTTTAGTCAAACACCATTGTAATACAAAAGAACATATCAATACAACAATGAAACAAAAAACAGGATTAGATTGATGGAACAAGCAAATTTAACTCCTGTTAGCAGTGCATATATTGAAGCACGGGATTAATAATGTAGTAGTATCATTGTGGCTTATTATCTACTTACGGCCATATTTCCACCAGAAGCAATGTCCAGGAGGGCACTTCCTTGGCTGCAACAAACCCACAAATACATTAGGAACGCAGATCCTAGAGAGCAATATGAAATAATTAGAACAAAAACTACATAAATGCTAGGTTCTTCTGTGCGGGTATGTGCAATGGCAGAAGGTGAGTAAAATTTTTGGGAGGCTAAGTTAAATATAATACGACTTTAAAGGAAAAAATTCAGAGGGGCCAAATTAGAATATCACAAGGATCAATATGAAAAATATGCAAAACTGCTGGGAGCATGATGAATTTTTGAAAATTTTGAGGGGGCGTAGGCGAGCCTGTTCAAGAACAGCTTATGTGCGGCTGTTGCACCTGGGTGTGCAGGGGGCGGGGGATTTGCTCCAGAGATTTTATATGCAACTGAATACTGGAACTGAGTGCTTTGTTCATCAGGAAAAAAAAAATTAGAATACCACATCGGGGGAACTTGAAAGAGGGAAAGAAATTCCCATTTAAAAGATTGAAATCCTTTCAAGTCTCAATTACAGCTTCATAGTAAATTTGAAACGACTGTTTGGCTATCCTAACTGGGAGTTCTTTTTTATTCATCATATGAACCAATGATCACATTCCATGTCTTCACTCGCAAACATGTGCAAACGGTCACTAATGTAGAGGAGAAAATACAGACAACATGATTATATAAAATTTATCCATAGCCTTCATTTTCTTTCCAATTACACAAAAATGCAATGCATAAATATTCAAATGTCAAGGGCAGTTTCTTTTTGGCTCCACCTAATAATGATTTCCTTTTTTTATTGACATATGATTTGAAATCATGGAATGATAAGCCCTTCGCAATTCCATCATAGCATCATTTCCTTATTTATAAATCACATGGTTAAGACTGCCCTCAAGATGATAATGCGGTCCCATCAAGAATCTATTTTTAATGAATAAGTGCAGTCTTCTAAGAATCTTACCCCACACAATGATCACCTACAATCAACGAGTGAGTTTCGACATGAAGCAGTGCCAAATGCCCATCTGTATGTCCCTGTTTGAAGAAAACTCTATATTTCAGATAATAATTAAAAAGTAGGCCTTCTTTCATGGGTTGGGCGAATAAGTAGCTACCAACATGCACGAAATATGAAGAACACAGATTTTGATGAAACTTGGTTTATCATCTCACAACTACAAATTCTGAACAAATCATATAGAAAGAACTACCGGAGCAAAAATGATATTCAATCTCTGACCACCAATGCAAATGTCTTCTCCTCCAGAAACTGAGATGTGACCAAGCGACCAGTCATCTGCAAAATATATGGTGTCTATTAAACTTCCATGAAGTGAATGAGATTGAAAATAATGTTTATTAACCCAGGAGCAGTTGATTCATGGACATTATATTACTATTTAAAATTGGTGCTTATGATACAAAGAAAAAGAACATTTTTTTACAGATGTCATATATTTAAACACTACATAACAAAATGATAGTATCACAATGCCGTAGTAATTATAACCTTTCCTAATGCGGCACGTTGTGTTCTCATGTGCTAATAAAGTTGCATTAGGATTGCATTTTTGGATCACAGAAAGGCCTGAAACAAACCACGAGACAGCAAATCAGAACCAAAGTAGAAAAGGTGATATTTAAGAGTTCAGGCGAAGTGTAAGTTATGATCCTACAGTGCATGTTACAACATTTTTACATATCTTACCATCAACATGATCTCCGTGGTGATGGGTAACAAAGACGACCAACTTTTTAGACAGAGCAGCAACAATTTTCAAGAGCTGATCAAGCAAAATAAAACACCAATCAACTTTTTAATTCGAAGAATTGCACAGCTTACAAGAATAAAATATTTGAGCCACTGTTTGCAATTTGATTGACATCATTAACACCAGCCACAACAAAAAATAAAAAATGAAATAAAATAAAATGACCAAGGTCTTCCCCATACAATAACCTCATCATGGTAGGCGCTGGCAAATGGTTATCAAGTTAAATTCAGATCCATATGAGCTTTCTTAGTTCATTTTTTATTTTTGTTTTCAGGTCACTAGAGTAAATTTGACTCAATTAGAGGTTAGATGCTGTGTGTGAAAACTATGGTTTTCAACAAAATTCTGCAAAGAATTAAGAGGTGGAATATCATTTAACAGCATCGGAGTTGATACTAGGGAGATGTCTTCTATATGCTAAACTAAAAGAACAGTTTGGGTGATATATTGTATGACAGCAAATATTATGGCATCCATACAAGATGCATCACGCACTTGGATCAATAGCCCAACAGAGAGAATTATAGAGACCTTGGGTGTATGATCTTGGACAATATGTTTTCCCTTCCATTTAGGTTCTAATGAATTTTTTATTTCAGTAAAATTACGACCTGCTTCCACTTATGAGCTTTTCATCCAATACAATTGCTGCAGCTGCCAGTTAAGTCAAGAAAATGTAGGCTGCATAGTGGGAAGAATACATTGAAGACATACTGCATGCCCAATTTCACAAAGAGTTTACTTCTGTTAGGATTTTTGAGCAAAATGTGGCTCAGAAAGAAATCATATGTACAATGCATGCTTCAGAGCCAGTAGCAAACTGACACACCTCCTCGTGAAAATCAGCTCGGCATCCTGGGTCCACTATCAATGCATCTCCATGAGCTACAAAATTGTAATCTTCACTTTCATTTTTTACACTCTCAGGTGCAAATATAACCAAGTTTGTTGTATGGAAAGGCTTGGCTGTTCTACTTTTCATAGGCACGATGATAACACCAGGTGGATATTCCTGAAAATGAGAATAAATGTCATCTAAATAAAACAACAGACAGTGGGGGAGGGGGAGAGAGAGAGAGAGTTATATTTAATAACGGAAATACAAGATTTCACACCAATTTGTTTTAGGGTTTTGATAAAAATTAGAAATCCAAAAATTGGATAAGAACCAGTAGCAGAACATCAAATGCATATGCAGTTATCAGAATAGGGCACATTCAAAATCAAATATTTGAAAGAAACATTATAAATAAGCCTCTTGTAACAAATTGTCACGATTGAAAGTGGAATGAATTTCCTTGTTACAATTTCTTGAACACTGCTCTGTCTACAAAACTATTTTAACAAGTCTTCTTTTTTGCTATTTTTTAGGTAGAGCATAAAAGCATAATAACCACTTAAACATGGAGAGAAATGCTGATAAAAATAGCGTGTCCAAGTCAAGTAGGTTCTGATTTCCACAACTGTCATTTTCCATAGTAAGAGAATCGTTTAACAGGCAATTGAGAACCAGTTTAATGAATAAAAAACTATAATTCCAAAATATGTTTCTTACAGAAATGCATCCAGCAAACCTGATAATGCAAGGCAGTATTCACTTTCTCTGAAGATTGTGCCGAATCATTGATAAGACCAAGAACTACCAAAGGTCCAACACGATCACTACTTTTTTTCACATCCACAAGCAAGCTCAAACAACTTTGGATAGACATCCACTTACACAGCTCTGCATTTGTAATTCCATTCATTCCAAATTAGTTTTGCGAGCCTCACCAAAGATACAATGGTAGTACTAATAACTAAAACAGAACCAAATTGAAATGTCTATTAGACAACTATATATTTCCAAACACCAAGCATTTCTAGGTCCATCAATGTGAGTTTCAACAAATTATACTGTAACAATCTTCAAACCTCAATTCTCTACCACCATCAACGTCAGCAGAGATAACTAAATTGTGCGCGCGCGTGTGTGCGATATATAATTAACATAGATAAAATCAAACCTGGTAAGTTTTGATTCCCAGGTAACAATTTCCCTACAATGTACACTCTATGAACAGGCAATCCTGGGCCAAACTCAGCTTCCTCTACAAGCTTCAAAAATCTCCACTCTCCTCCATCATTTACCTTAAACCCCACTTGCTCCAAAACCTTAAGAAACAAAAACCAAGAAAGCCCAATTCATTAATCAATAATACAAAACAAACACCCAAATTATAATACAAAATCAACTCATAGGATTACCTTGCTAATAGCCGATTCAACATCGAATTTTCCCAAATCGGTCCTCTCCAAGCCTTCTATAACAATACTACTAGACTCCAATTCTCCTTCTTCAAGGTCCAGCTTTGTTGAGGGTAAGTCCCAGAGATCGGAGTCAACAAATGTATCATACTCTTCGATGCCGAATTTTGGAGGCGGGTTTTGCTTTACAAGGAGAAATTCGGCTTCGTCTGAGGGGTTTTTGAGGATTAAAGCTAGGTTGTAAGTGGCCATTTTTACTTCGACTTTTTTAGAGAGGTTGATGGTGAGATCAGTGAGGGAAGAATTAGGTGTTGATAAAGACAGATGGAGGGTTAATGCAGTAGTTGTACAGATATAACGGTGAAGTGGTAGTTGAGTTTATTGAAAGACAGTTGTGGTGGTGGGTTTGGTCGGTATTACCGTTAATAAAGGACATCCCACTTTTTATCCATTGTAATTCGTTATTTAAAATCTCTATATTCAATTTACTACAGAAGAACATAAAGTTTTGTCAGATTACATTTTTCTTGATAGAATTCTTTGTCATGATTAATATAATATATATATATATATATATGTTCACAAGAATAAAAGAAAAATAGCTAATTAATACAAATATAAGAGCCTTTGTAAAAATCATAATGTATTTTTTTTAATTGTATTGACATTATGCAACAATTGTTTGAATTAGCATTTAAAATTTCACATTCTCCTTCCCTTAGAGAAATATATCTGACTAACACAGTCGTGTCTTCGATGATTTTCTACTGATAACAACCTTCTTCTTGTTTTATACCCCATCCCTTCTTTCTTCTTCTTCTCTTTTCTTCTTTTTTTTAATACTTGTGTCTTTTGTAGTGCAAATAACTTTAAAATCTATATCCATATGATACAAGACTTTCAATTTCTTACGGTTTGTGCCTTTGGAACAAAAGTTTTGTTGTTGCTTCTTGTTGTTTGAATAAGAAAGGAAATTTGGTCAGTTCTGGATGCAGATTTTCCCTCCAATTGGGTTTGACAGTGCCACTCATTTCATCAGCTGAGTAACAGTTTTAGATGCATGTTATCCATGGATGACGAAATTCTTATTGTTTAGGATATACTCATATGAGAAATCTTATAATACTCAAACTATATATTTATTGAATATCTATAACATTTAAGAGAAAGGAAAAATCATATCTGATAATATAACTGGTTATAGTATAGGTTTAGCACCATAAAATTTTCCATACCGAGATTTGTTCACCTACATGATTAAAGCTTTGAGAAGGCAACTATTTCAGTCGCAGAGAAACTATACATCGCAGCTATCCATAGTAATATCAATGATTGGCTTTGTGGAAGCACCTTGTATCATAAAATGCTGCCCTTCTTTAGAAGGTTTAGCTGCTGGTGCATTTTTAATATTTTCCATGAAGCCTCAAATACACGATGAATAATCACCGTATGAAAGCCATAATGCGTCGATCGTTTTCCAGAAAGCCACAAATTGTACACCCTTACCTCTCTTACTTTCAGCTGAGCTTGTACTTCAACGAGTAGAACACGGCGAAGCTGGCCACTGCTCCACCGATTAGTATTTTGGGTATATGAAGGTTCTTGGACCGTGACAGAAATTCAGCAGCAAGACATGCCCAAATCCATCTGGATATAAAATGCACCCCGCAAGTCCTTTGGAACTTCTGAATCGAAAATTCCTACAAGGCAGTATTCTCTGATCAGTCCCACGACAAATTATCCAACTTATGTTGCAAGCGATCTTTCATTTATCAGATTGTAAAACAAGATGGAAAAACTTCACAGTACATGGTCCATAGAGTTGAATGACTTGACACCTCACAACAAAACTTGATTGATGTTTATAAAATAAAAAGTTGAGAAGTTAATTAACTTAAAAAAAAACACTCTAGCTTTTGAAGGAGACAAGGTCCTAGACAAAGAGTGCTTTAGGTTTAAAACCTACACACGCGCATGTGCTGAATGGCTCGGTTTAGGTTTCGAGTCAAGTCAAATCTAGGTCTGGGTCTAGGTTTATTGTAAAATAATATTTTAGGCTATAATAGATTATTTTTTACCAACTGAAATTTAGACTTAGACCTGGTTTCCAATTTGTCCAAGACACAAGGAATTGCTACAGTTCCATAAACCAGTCTCCTCACGCACACACGCACCAAAAAAAACCTCGAGTATGAAACTAAAGGTCAGCAGGTAAGAAGGTGTGCCCAGTTTGATGTGGATTATCAGAAGCTCAAGGCAAAAAAGAAAAAGAAAAAACACAATCTGATGGGCATGAAAATTCGAAGACACACACTGTTCAACCCTTTGTCCCCATGAATATATATATACAATACGCGATTGCTGGTACAAGCAGGGACGGAGGCAGAGAGGATGGCTGGCTGGGGCCCAGCCCCTGGTAAAAAAAAAAAAATTCCCTGCCTCCCCCTTGAATATGTGAATAATAGCTGTAGTCAAGGTCAATCCAACCCCTCCTTCCATTTTTCCAATATGCACTCATCTTGTTACCATAGGTTATATTCTGTTCAAAACACAAGCTGTGTACATACACGGCTATTACCCCCTACCATCCATAAGAAGCCTTTTAGTGTAACTGAACCAGTTTTTTTT
>Ga0325414_1006854_pt1 | contig 12119 bp, 5 predicted proteins | sample PopdelMetagenome_8_FD_206183 | JGI IMG/M metagenome (GOLD analysis project Ga0325414, IMG submission 206183) | Populus deltoides microbial communities from Bellville, Georgia, United States - Leaf-PdKOR-R3 | ecosystem: Host-associated > Plants > Phyllosphere > Phylloplane/Leaf | place: USA... | reverse complement strand
CATTATTAAGAATTATTATCTCATGTAATTACCATATAATAGAGTGTATAATCTATTCTAATATTTACCATTTATGCTCCATGCAAATAGAAGAGATTTATGAATATATAAACTCTCATAAATCATCGTAGAGTTAACATATTCTATTTTTTTTTACCTTTTATAATCTTTTATATTTTCTATCCAATCATACACAACACAATCTCAAAGATTTCTCCTCCTGCACCAATACTAAGGACCTGTTTGAGATTGTGGTAGCGGTGGTGGTTTAAAATGTTTTTAACTTAGAAATGTATCAAATTAATATTTTTTTTATTTTTTAATAATTATTTTTAAGATTAGCATATCAAAATGATATAAAAATATAAAAAAATAAATTTTAGCAAAAAAAATAAAATAAAATTTAAAAAAACACGGTTTCAATCGTGTTTTTAAATGGTTACTAACTTAAATATCGGAGATCCTGTCAAAGAAAACCATGTAGTCCAAGTTCAACAATCTCAATTTCATTGTACTCTTCTTTAAGATCCCATTCCATCCATGAACCTTGAAAAGATCTTGATTTCCTAGGATTCTCCATCAACCTCGTCAATAATCATTGTTCTTTCTCGTAAGCAATTGACAAAACTTCTTAAGTTCATTTGACAACTTTTTTATTAATTGTTTTTGATGAAGAACAACATTAATTAAAATCCCCTACACAGATGGGGGACTAATTTGTAGTTTCTCCAAGAACTAATATATAACCACCATTGTTTTGTCCAAACCATGACTAACCAAAGCCATACAAAATTACAAATAACTTTGTAAGTTCATTTCAGCGAAGTGAAATCCCAAGTTTTAGTTACGATATCTGGTTTGGGGACTAACCTAAAAAAAATCTAAGTTATTAGGCTATCAAATTAATCATTTGGTTAATTATTTTTATTAAAACAATATTATTTATTTTTTTAAAAAAAAATTCTTAATGATAATTTGATCAAATTTAGATGAGATTTGACTATATCTACCATATAATTAAAAATCTGATTAAATTAATTAAATTTTATTGAATAAATATATTTTTCAATTTAATTTTAAACCCAGTTTGAATTAGATATCTGACACAAATTTTTCACATTTATTTCATTAATATAGTATTCAATTTCTGAATCTTTTTTCTCTAATTTGCGTTTCAAATGAAGCATCCTATCAACAAAAACGCATCATTTATTTTGATATTTACCAAAAAAAAAAAAGTCAAGCTAAGAAAAGAACATCCTTTCTGCCGGATCCATAGTTTTCTCCCACTTTTGGCTTGGACAGCCTTTTGCTTCGCTGGACCGTATCTACCGTTGTTAGTTAGCATCTCGAAGTTCCCACTACATTCCACGTGAATCTCCTGTTCTCTTTCATCCAATAAATTTTCGCCACGCCATCAAAATCATATTCACATCACACGTGTCCAGCTTCTATTTGCTAACGAACTAGTAAACAAGCATCGGCACTACACTAAACGCATACTGTGCAAAAACCCTCCAAGCAGAACTCCTTCCCTGCTTGTCTTAATAAAATCTTGTTTCTTATTTTCACGTTGTTCTGTTTTCTTGAAATTTAAGACATTAAGCTGAAGATGTCAAATTCAGAGCATACACCACCGAAGAAGGACGTAGAATCGCCGGCGACTGACAAAACAACACCGGCGGCGGAGACAGGAACGGGGTTTGGTGTGGCGCCGATTACAAGGAGATGGAGAAGAGAGGACATGTTAAAGAGAGGGTCATTAGCATTGAGAGGATTGGCTTTGTTATTTTCTTTGCTTGCTTTTATCATCATGGCCAGTAACAAACATGGAGATTGGAAAGATTTTGATAAATATGAAGAGTACAGGTAATTAACAATGGAACTGGAATTGGGGTTTTAATTTGGGAGTCATTTAATATTTTTTTATTGATTTTATTGTGATAATTATAGGTATTTGTTGGCAATAGCAATACTTTCGACTTTTTATACGGCCGGGCAAGTGTTAAGACATGTTCAAGAGCTTTCGACTGGGAAACAAATGTTAGAAAAGAGGACTTCTGCCATGGTTGATTTCTTTGGGGATCAGGTTTGACTCTCTAATTCCTTTTTGTTGTAATACATTTCTGTGATTTGTTTAGTTTCTAAGAAATGGTTAAGTATTGGAATTTGATCTTTGATTTGGACTTTAATGGGTTTAATTTGATTGATGGTTAAGATTTGTTGAATTTTGTGAAGTAGGGGCTGATATACCCCAAGTTCCATTCTGCCAGTCTTCTTGACAGCCAATGATTCTGTATCTAGGCCTTGTGACCGGGGGTGTTTTGCATTTATTCATAAATATTCAATTATTAAGAATACATTTTTTTTTCTTTGAAGCTGACAACAATGTTTAACCAAACTCGAGGAAATTAGAGGAAATTTGTCATTAACTACTATCTTCTAACAAGCTCTGCAGTCAAACTAAGGAAGGATTTTCCATATGTTGTCGACGTTTAGCTTATCGCAGTTGTCTCATTACCTAGACTTTTCTACATCTAGAACATTATTTGTAATGTATGGTTTAATTTGTTTCTTATATCCAACTTTGAAATTAGAGATGCATTTGCAAGTCCTCAACTCTTTCTGCAGCAAGTGGTAACACTTGATGGACGGGGATGATTTTGTTGAGAGGAAAAATAGTGTCACTTTTCATTGATTTTCATTACACTATCAAAATTATTTGATTATAACTTTGGAGAAATTTCCAGTCTGAATTGTATCAAACCCTCCAGTTATTTTTCTGTTATAGATCGATCCCTGCCTTTTTTTAAGCCTTCTGCACCTCCTTTAAAGATATTCATTGGTGTGCGCATGGATGGTGGGACCAACATTCGACCCAGTAAGATCTAATTATTGGTTGTGTAGAGGAGGCTCAATTTCAACTAACAAGGGGAGAAACTTCTCAATCTGTTGTATCCTGAACTGGAAACTGCAACTCCATGTAGTTTAACCTACTTTGTATCCTGCCAATTAAGCCAGGTGACAAAACATCACTCTACTGCCACCAATAAGGGGAACTTGATTCCTTTGACCCAACAAGTTGGTGAATCTGAGAGCATAACCTAGCTAGTAGGTTTGGTGTAGACCTTTTCTTTTGGCAACTGGCTTTGATTTGTTGGTGCATTGTATGTGAAGGTTTTAGATTGTTACAACTTTCCTTTCCTTGTTCATGAATTTGCAGATTGTGGCCTACCTGTTGGTATCTTCAGCTTCTTCAGCAGTTCCCTTGACAAACAGGATGAGAGAAGGAGCGGATAACATATTTACTGATTCCTCAGCAGCAGCCATTAGTATGGGGTTCTTCGCGTTCATATCATTGGCATTATCAGCTCTTATTTCAGGATATAAACTATCAACTCAATCTTACATTTAAATTTCTGTCTTTCGGTGAGTCTAAGTAGTTGCTGTCTTGTAACCAACCGGGACATTAAAATGGTTGGTTAGGACCTACACGACAATTGGGGTGACTTTGGTTCGTTAACAACTGCGTGGAGCCACTCTCCTAGCGCGACGCCCTTGCTCTCGGGTTATGAGCAGCACAACAGTGACTCTACTTCTGGTGTGTGATTCTTTGTACATGTTGATTGTTTCATCTGTCATCCACTTAATATACTGTAAACAAATTTCCGTGTTGAATAGAAAGCACTGTGCACAAAAGCCCTTGCTTTGACTGTAATTTGGCATTGAATTGTATTCAAAACGAGAGAGGAATCTGTCAAATTTTCCTTTTTACGTACTATTTTCGATCAGCATTCATGGTTCTGTTTTGGCAAAGATGTATAAAGAAAAAGGCATTTCTTGTTTTCAACTCCTTCTCCCATCATTAGCAAATGACAAATTACTGATTAATTATCACAGGAACAATTCCACAATTATAGCAAGTAAGGAAAAAATTGGGCCAAAGATTTACAGGGCTTCGGAGAAGAAAAAGGGGCAGGATAATGCAGTAGCAAAGAAACTTCCAAAGTCTTATTCAGTCCATGGTCAAATATGACTGCATACAAAAAATTAACATTTACCTTTCTTCTACGTAACCTTAAACATTGATTCATGGAGGCCTTGTCTCTTGAGTTTCAAATGGCCCCAAAAACAAATTAAAAAATTGCACCAAATGTATAACAATATACAATAACACAGACATATCTAATTGAAAATGTTTTTTCTGATCCTATCTTTTCCAAGTGTTAAGTGATTTTTAGTTAAGGAAGGGATCAAAAAATGAGTCATTCTTTGGTTCTTCCTTGGCTCTAGGGAAGACACCCTCGGAGTATTGTGTTTGATTCATGTAGGTGCCATTCTGCTTTCCAAAACTTGAGTATTCAAAACTCCCTTGACCCTGTAACATTTCGAGGGTAAATGGTGCTTGACTTCCTGATGCTGGTAATGATCTTGTGCTGTGAAGGGAGTTTGGATAACTTGTCTGGTTAGAATGATTGGCCATGACGGAAGGCCTTATAGGGATCGGTGCATTGGCAGTACTGTTAGCAATGGATGGAGCTTTGTTCATGTAGCCGCTGCCGCGGGCGGCTGGAACATCATGGTTGTGTTTTCCTTCATAAGTTGTAATCACAGCTCTCAAATCCTGTGATGCTCGCTCTACATGTTTCCTCACGGGACAACCAACAGATGTGCATTTGTAGTAGCTCCTGCAAATCACAAGATTGTGACTATTAAGAAACCAAGCGGATAACCACCTTCAATGACAAAAATGATCCTTTTAGGCCAAAATTATGATGAAGGGAAATCACTAATTACCTTGGATTCGGATTTCCCTTGACGACTTTCTGCCCATATTTTCGCCACCTATAGCCATCATCAAGTATGTCAATGTCACTTGTTGTTTGAACCACAATTCTAGGTTCTCTAACAGTCCTGCTCCCAGCACCTAAAATACTCTCGTTTTCGTTCTGTCCTTGCCTGCAAAATCACAAAAGAACATATTTAATTAAGCTCATGCAATTTCAGTACAACAACATGGGTAAGGCCATGAGAGACGATCTTGTCTTGGCTTACCATCTTTTGGCATCGGGTTCATTTGCATTGTCCTCTTCTCCTGAATTCATTGATGAACTTTGGTCAAATTCATCCTCCCCAAGCGAAATCGAAGAGTCCTCCTGCATCATGCTAGACTCTATTGGTGCGATTGATTGATCAGAGATTTCTGAGCTGGCACCTCCAGAAGGCTGAACTAATTGAGAGGATGATCTTCTGCTGGATTGAAGCTTGGGATGGTTGTGACTTCCTTTATAAACTATTTCAGTAATCTGTCCATCCAAAGATCTCTCCACCTTTTTCTTTGTTGGACAATTCGGATATGTGCACTTGTAATAACTCCTTGGATTCTCACTCCCTTTCACTTGCTTTTGTCCATATTTTCTCCAGTTGTATCCATCATCAGACCTTTTATTCTCTCTCATATAATGAGCTGATTGATTGTATTGGTTGAAACTTGGTTGAGCAGCAGTGTTAACACTTTGCATGTTAGCTTGGAGTGGCACCAACTCCGAGGAGAAACTCTGCTCCGGTGCAAATTCTGATTTTACTCCTGTTTTCTGATCTGATGAAAAGTCAGTTTGCTTTAATTGGTCAAAGTTCCATTCTTCTTGTTTCCTTTTCAGGGATTTCTCCTGTCAAGTGGAACCACAGCAGGTTATGGAAACAATTCTAGACTTGAACTAGACTACAATTTCTCAGGATCCTAACAAGTGATGGTGAATTTTACAAAAACCAGTCCAGTTTTTCCATTTATTTGTTACAAAATCAGTGTAGTTATCTTGAATTTTACAATTGCATCATAAATTATCAACGAAAATTAGAAGGGTCAAATGGTGAACAGTCTTGACTTTTCAAAAGCTCCAAACTCTTACAATATAGAACTGTAGTAAAATATGTTATGTAAAGAAAAGTACCACTGTAACACTGTTTGAAGAGGATTGAAAGAAGGATGATGAAATTGCAGGAGGCCTTGTCTGGGTTGGGAAAGAGAAATCACTGTAGTTTTTCTCTTCTCCACTAACACCTTGCTGATTGTCATTAGAATTACCCCTCCAGTTGAAGGTTTGACCAGCAAAAGCCCCAGTTGTAGGAGATGCAAGACCCTGAAAAAACATGACATAAATAAGAAACTAAAAACAAAAAAAGCAAACCCATTTATCACCATAAAAAAACATGTCCATACAAGCACAACTCAGTCCATGAACTTACATTAGAAGTAGGGAAAAGCACAGGTGAGTCCAAGAGCTCAGTTGGGCTTAAACCAGGAGGAATGGCAAAGTAAGAAGAAGGAGAAACTGGGGGAGGAGAAAAGGGTTGAAATGACTTATAGTTTGGGATTTCAATACCAATTCTATCATTTGTTCCATGGTCATAAAGTCCCCAGCTAAGGTTGTCCATGTCTTTGTTATTACTAGAAAGAAGATTAGTAAAAGAAGAAGGAGAGGAAGAAGAAGTCATAAACTGGGTCGAGAAAGAAAAGTTAGATAGAGAATTCATAGAATTTGATATGCTCGCAGAAGCTGAAGATGCCATGAAGTTTGAAAGTCTTGGAGAGGTTAATGAGTTTTGTAAGGGAATATATAAAGGGTTGGATGCTAATGTTTTTCGTGAGGTTTGATGCACGGAGGTCTCTCTCTATGCTTCTTCTGAGAAGCTAGAAGCAAAGTTTGACTGTGGAAAAATATTTTTGGTCAAAGCCACAAGCTTTGACTGGACTTGTCCCATTTTGAAAATGGCGGCTTAACAACTCAGCTTCATCAGTGATCAATCACTAGCCGGGGAGGCTGCATGGTTAGCCATCTGCCTTGCCTCTGATTTGCTCAATCTATAGCTCTATGATCCATGCTTTGGATGGTTTAAAAGGGACCATTTTGCAGGAGATTTCTTTTATTGGTGCTATTCCAATTTGGAATTAACATAAATCTCCTGAATTTTATTTTATGATATTTCAGCAAGCTACAAATCTAAGGAGGAGGGATGATTTGTCAAAAAATAAATAAATCTAGCAAGTAATTGTCTTTTTTTTTTTAATTCTTACATTGAAATATTAATAACCTTAATTAAATAATATTTTTATTCGGTATCGATTTAAGTTTAAAATTTAAATAACCTCTTAATTAATTAATAATTTTTCATGATTTTAAGAGTATTAATTTATAGAGCTTTGCTGTATATGTAAATGAATAAGATGAAATGGTATTGAGTATTGATTTGGGAAAGAGATTTAAAATCTAAATATTAGGATGAGTTGTTAACTATTCTTCATAGAAAAAAATAAGGATTGGTTTTGATTTGAAGTTCCATTGATATTTTTTTTATTAAATGTATGAAAATCTTATTAATTGGAATCAATTATTAGGTTATATTTATTAGATTAATAAGTTATATTTCTAAGTTTGATATCATAACATAAAATCACAATTATAATTGTCAAATCCCATCCAAGAATTAATTTTAAAAAATAACTATGTGAAAGCAGCAAGAATCTTATACCTGTTTTTGCTACATATTTATAAAGCCTAAGAGATATACACTTTTTTTTGGACTAAACTTACGAAACAAAGTTAAATTAACATGTAAAAACTAATTCATAAAAACTGCATTTTAAACTTAATTTTTTAGTGGGTCCCACAGTATAAAACACAGTTTTAATAGTTATCAAACACTTTGCTGTGTTTTTTGCACCGCAAATATAAAAACAGGTGCAAAACAAACACAATCCGAGATTAAAATATAAAAAGCAAGAAACCAGGTTATAAGGTCAAATGCTACCATGTTTGTGAAGGATCAACAATATTAATATTTGACTGTCACAAAAAGGAACATATGGATCATGCTTCCATGTTTACTTATCCTTAGTATCATAATATATATATATATATATATTGAAAAATCCACCAAGTTTATTTAGAACAAAACTAACCCTCATAAGTAAACATGAAATTACCATATTTTCTTTTTAAATTACTATAACAGACAATTAGAGAAAAACAAGTAAACTGTCATTATTCAGTATAATTTCAGTTAATAAATCACCTAAATTTCAATTATTACAAACATTAATACTTTAATTATCGTAATTGTTAGTTATAATCATATATAAAAAAAAACATAAAATCATGCTAAAATTTACTTTAAATTTGTTTAAAATTATGTTAAGACTTGGAATCACGACTTAATTTCTCATTATCTCAAAAACTAGAACTAATTTTCACTCAACATACTCAATTCTCAAGTCTAAAAACTCAATCTTGATTTAAAATTATAATATTTAATGATAGTTTTTTTAGTAATTAATAAATTGTATTGATCTAGTTATATATTGTGATTAAATTAATTTATTATATTTAATTTTTTCCCTAACAATAATAATTTATTTGAAGCTTAATTTTCTTCATGTCACGAATAAATTAATAGCATGGACTAAAGAACTTCAAAACTTTTTCCCCACGAAGAAAAGAACCTTCAAATAATAATTTACTCTCCAAAGCCAGTGAAGCTGTGAGCTAGCCGCTATTCACTGTTGAGGCATCAAGTCTGACCATTTCTCCTTTGACTCGCTGCGTGCATGAAATAGGATAATATAATATATTATAATTTAGTCCTTGTACTTAGAAACTATATATTTAATCTCCATATTTTTATATTTGTTTATAATTGAGTCCTCTATCAATTTAGTGCTCCTTTTTTCCTTTTGCATCTTGAAAAACAGAGCAAATAAAAAAGAATAAAGTAAAATGAGAAGACTTGTCCACAAAAGGAGGGATTTTTGGGAGGAAAAAAAACTAAATTAAAGACTATCAATATTAATTAGTCAAGAGACTATCTAATTATTTTAGGATTTAACAAAAGGAGGGATTTAAGGCCAATTAATTATTTTTGAGAAACTAAGCTTTAATTAACTGACTTAAAATTAGCTAATTTCTCCTATAAAATAGAAAATTTTACATATTTGTTTTTACGTTTTAAAATTATTTAAAAAAAAAAATAATTTTTTTTATTTTTTTCAAATTAATATATTTTTTTAATGTTTTCGGTTCATTTTGATATATTAATGTCAAAAATAATTTTTAAAAAATAAAAAATAATATTTTATATTTTTTAAATAAAATACACTTTAAAAACACATCTACAAATATATTCTCAAACACCTGTAAAGACAAGCAGCACCAAGACATGGAGGTTCCATGGTGCGGTGGTGGCAAGCACCTGGGTTCGTCTCCCGGTTGACTTGATTGACATATTTGGAACCCTTTTTTCCTCCGTTCGCCAACCACCCATACACCAATTACAGCATGGAACAGGTAGCCAGCCAGGGAATGGAGAGGCGACAACAATGGCCATGCACAGTGACCTCTCATATGGGAAGGTGCAGTACTGTCTTACCATGCATGGCAGTTTTGTTGACTTTTCAAGCAGTATTGTTCCTCGGGATAAAGTTCTGACTCGTTGAGAGGGGAGACCTGGTCATGTTTACTGTGATAACACAGTAAGATTTATCAAACAAAAAAAAATATCAATCTGTGATTATACCTAAGACGCAAATTGCACGCTCAATCTTAGCTAGCACCGACCCCTTTCGTCATCATAGAAATTGACCCTTCGACGGGCATATGATATATATATTTTGTCGCAGAACAACCTTATTTCAGTGGTTCAAAACGATATAAACGAAGATTTATTTTGCAGGCATTTATATGTGGTGGTGGTGGTGGTGGTGGTGGTGGAAATTATTAGATGTTTTTATAAATATATTATTTTTCGTAAAATATTTTTCAACAAATAAATTAAATTTAAAAATTAATTATAAAAAAAACATTTTTGAATAATATATTACAAAAGCACTCTTGGTTGGAAATCTTGGATTCGAGTCTCATCATCGATTTCTCAAAAAGCAACATATTTATGTTATTGAACGTACCCTATTTGTAAAAATACTTTAAACTTCACGACATAAGTGCATTGCATTTCTCCATATCTATATGAATATAAATAATATAATGTTTTACATTTTTTTTTTATCACATGAAAAAATCATGCATATAAACATTAAAAAATCGATTACTAAAAAGAATAGGCTTTCAAAATGTTTAATTTAGACCAAAAAATCCAATCCAACCAATTTTTTAAATCTTTTTAACCGCAATTATTCAATAAATTCAGAAAATCATGTAATTAATTTTAAGTAATTTTTACAATATTCCAGATAATATGAATAATTTGTTCAATTTCTATATGATTAAGATCCTTTTTGACATTGCGGTTCAATCATATTGTTGAAAACTTTTTATTTTTTTAATTTTAAATTATTTTTTGTGTTTTTTTATTATTTTGATATGTTGGTATTAAAAATAAATTTTATAAAATAAAAAATATATTATTTTAATGTATTTTTCAAGAAAAATATATTTTGAAAAACAACACACTTTCTAAATAAGTTCTAAATATGGGATCCACAAGCACACTCCTCTCTATCTATCTATCTCTCTTAGTTAAAAACAACATCCTGAGAGTGTGTTTGTCTACACGGCAGTGGCTGTGTTTTGAAGAAATCACAAATTAATTGTGTTTGGTTAAAGTTTAAACCGGTTTTTTTTAAACATGAGACTCACAAAAAAAAGAGCAATGAAACACAGTTTTAAGAGAAGTAAGATTTAGCTGCATCGCCTGTTTATTTTTGTTAAGTGAACAGTGCATAATGAATTAATTCACTCTGCACTGTTTACTGTGAAGTGAATAGTGTACAGAGTGAATTAATTCACTATGCACACAAGTGAACATGTGAACAATAAAATGAATTTTTGCACTGTTCACGTACAAAAAGCAGCATGTTGATATAAAACACAATTAATCTTTATTTATTTGCACTGTTCACATGAACAGTGTAGTGAATTTATTCATTTGCACTGTTAATGTGAACAGTAAAAAATCTAATTTTTTTAATTGTGTTTTATTAAAAAAATTAGTGTTTAACATTATTCAATGACACTATATAAATTAGAAGGAGATTGCATGATAGTGTATCATTTGCAGAATTTGATTGCAATCCTAATTTTGTTCCTGATGATATTTTACCTGATGTTGTTGTGCACTTAAAAAATCAAGGAAACTGTAGTTCCTGTCGGATGTATTTCATATGTGATGAAATTGTAGATAGTTTAATGGAACAATAAAAAATATTTTATATAAAGTATTGTTTATTTCATGATGTAATAGCAGTAGTTATATATATATATATATATATATATATATAACCTCAATTTGAAAAACATTCTTAACCAAACACATTAAATTATTTTTTGTTCAACCTCAATTTCAACCACAGTTTTAACCAAATATATATAAATATCAAACCAACCTCAACCAAAACTATATTTTATAAAACAACTTTTTTTAAAACATAACCATAAAACTTATCATAATACCAAACAGTTCAACATATTCTAGCTAATCGGAATAATTTGCTCAATTCCTAGGTGACAAAAATCAGGCCAATCACACATTTGAAGATTTTTGAAATTTGTTTTTTATGTTTTTAAATTATTTTACCATGATAATGTTAAAAATAAAATTTTAAAAATAAATAAAAGATAATATTTTAATGTATTTTTTTAAAAAAATAATATTGAACATATATATGATATCAAGAGAAACGTCTCTCTCTCTTATGAAAAATGACAACCTAAGTCCAAGGCCCATGCATACCTATATGAGCCACGCAGAAGCCTAATTGGAGATTGCGAGGCATAGATGGGCCAAGAATCGTCACCTCTTCTGGATGTCCAAACTATGGTCTATGAACAAGTTGTCTTCATATTTTTTGACATACAAGAGGAGATCGTTCTCTTGTTGATGACGAAGATCACAAAATGAACCTGCCATGTGAGCTTCCATACAAAAATTAACTGAAGAATTGAGGAACATTGCTTTTATTTTTTTGGTTCCATGTTTACAAGCTACAAAGTCACTGCTTGCTTCCAAGCTATCCAGCTACAGACCATTAGGCCATCATGATTTTACCTTGTCTTGTATAATACAATTAAGGAAGGAAGGCTAAACATGATTACTAGCTGCATCAAAAC
>Ga0325414_1006852_pt1 | contig 12120 bp, 9 predicted proteins | sample PopdelMetagenome_8_FD_206183 | JGI IMG/M metagenome (GOLD analysis project Ga0325414, IMG submission 206183) | Populus deltoides microbial communities from Bellville, Georgia, United States - Leaf-PdKOR-R3 | ecosystem: Host-associated > Plants > Phyllosphere > Phylloplane/Leaf | place: USA... | reverse complement strand
AAAGGCAGTAATGGAGGTTTGGTGCTGCTACCACTTGAAGTTAGTGGTGTTTTTGAAAGGGTCAGCCCCTGCATCTTTTACACCTTTTCTTCAAAAAAAAATTTCACAGACTCATATTAGCTCCTCTAGTCTTCGATGGAGATTGGTTTATATATGCGAAGCTTCTTCATTCCTTCTACCGCTGTAATCAGTGTAACGGTAAAACATTTCAGCTGCATTTTTTGTTTGTGTTTTTACAGGGTGGACGTTGTGCTGTATGCCACGTGTCTAATAAGATAAAATGATAAATTTTATTACAAGACGACGACGTTGGGTATCCAGGCTTTTTTTCTTTCGGTTAAAGAGTCTGAATGGCATAGGCCTTGTTGTCCAGTCTTTTCAAGTTCTAGCTCGATTGAGGAAGGCCCATTGGTCTTGATAAATTTCGATGTGGGCTCTAATTTAATTTTGATTATGTTAGATTTATTACTAATTCATACATTAATAAATTTGAATTATGTTGGGTACAATAGGGTTTTTTCACCATTTGAGGGTATTTTTGAATAATTCATATTCTAATTGAGATTAAGTATTTTTTTTTCGAGAACCATGGTCTTAAAACATATCTTCATTTCAATTAGATGCATTCAAGAAAATAATTTTTTTTTTAGAATTAATTGATTAAGTTCTTACTTGATAAGTTTCACTTACTTGTTTTTTTAAAAAAATATATTAAAATATTTTTTATTTTTTAAAATTTATTTTTAACATTGACATATCAAATTATAACCAATGAGGTGTTGATCTAGCGGTTAAGGCACTGTTATATCCTTACAATGATGAGAATACAAGTTCAATCATCATAAAATATACTTGTTAGGAGGAATAACCACAAACCGCAAACGAGCCTTATCCTTTAAAAAAGATGTAAGGATATCATATTAACACAAAAAAAAATATCAAAACATTATAAAATAATTAAAGCAAATAAAAAAAATTTATATTTTTTTAAAAACACTTTTAAAACCTAAAAACAAACAAATCATGAAAAAGAGCAATGGTATAGTTGCATCAAAAATGAATTTGAATACAGGAGGAAGCACACGGGACATGAGGAGGACATAAATTGAGGACCATGGTACTTGGGCCCCAGTCATCATGGATCTCTTGAAAGTTATAAGGTGGCCGAGTCCATTGGGCTCTAAGCCAGTAGTTGTGTGGGCAGGCAGGCCACCGGAGACCTAAAGCACTTTGATACAAACGGAATTTTTCTTAATATTCCTTTTCCCTTTATTTCAACGTGATAAGCTCTCTTTAATCAAATTTAAAAGTGCCCAGGTCTTGTAGCATTTTTTTTTTTAAAAAAAAGGCGAAAATTTTGGTAAAAAAATTAGTTAAAAAATCCCGACTTGCACAAAGTATAAGTCAACGAATTATTATGTCGATCCACTAGTGCTGAAAATGAAAAATTCTCCCCGACTCGAACAGATAAGAGTTTTTTTTAAATGTGATCAAGTTTCAAATCCGGTTCTGGGTAAAACTAAAGGTAAAAGGTTGAGTCTCGGTTAGGTATAAATATTCATCTAAAAACCGTAACCCGGCTCGAAATAAATAAATAACTTTAGAGTTTTAAAAAATTAAATATGTATTAAACTAATTATGTATTAATTAATTATAAATTATAGTATTTGGGGTTTGAGTAGGTTTCAACTCTGAGTTATAGTTGTTCGCCGGGTATTTAAAACCCAATCAAGTTGTGTTCATGTATTAATTTTTTATCCTCGTATGGGTTGAATAATTATTTTAAGTTTGAATTCAGGTATGAATAACAAAAATCCTCCATTGTTTTCCTAGCTAGAACATATTATTAGATAAGAGTTTGAAAATGTGGTAGTGATTGCGTTCAAAGTATATTTTGTATAAAAATTTATTAAAATACTATATTTTTTTATTTTTTTATATCAATACATCAAAATAATTTTAAAAATATAAAAATATTTTTAAATATTTTTTTATATATAAAAAACATAATTTGAAATGCATTTTCAAATTGCGATAAAGGTTATATAACTAATAAGATGGGTTTAGTTTCATTGAATCTCTAGAACGTTTAGAATTTATATTTAACCTGTTTCCATAAGAATTAGGTTTTTTTATTTTTAATTAAAATTTTTAGAATTTTTAAAATATTTTAATATATTAATATAAAAATAATATTAATTTAATACATTTCAAAACAAAATAATATTTTATTAAAAAAAATCTCCATTGCATTTACAAACATCATTTTTATGTTCTAGCTTTTCAGTGATTCTCATTAATAGCACGTGACTCTCGCGTTCATGAAAGAAAGAGCACGACAACCCCCATCTCCTTACCCACCTGTCATCATCCCAAATGGGTAACGCGCAATGGGTGGACCCCTTCTATGCACATGAAAAAGGGTCCCACAAAAACAGATCAAAGGGCTCAAAAATTCAAAATTATACCATTTGTACTTGTGTCATTACAGTTTAACTGTATTTTTTTAATTTAAATTATTTTTTATTTTTAAAATGTCTCAATGTTAAAAATAATTTTTATAAAATAAAAAATAGTATTTTAATATATTTTGATGTAAAAAAAATAAAAAACAACTTCTACTTTACTATTAAAAAAATTAATTTTAAATTTTTTTTATTTGTAAACTTCTTTCTAAGTACATCACTGAACCCATTCAACTGCAGTACCTAGTACAGAGCAGGTGCCTGGTCGAGGGATCACAAGATCATCGCCGCTACGTGCGGTGTCTGGGAGGTCAAAAGCTGGGGGATTTTTCATTTTCCATGTCTCTACGTGTCAGTATGTGATTGGTCCAGTGACGTGGGTGGCGGACCTTATTGGAAGGCATGCATTTCACGCATTGTAATGACCGTCCACTTTTACGCCTGCCCGTTGCGTCAGCGGCCCCCCCTCTTCTTTTTAGTGTTATTTTTTCTAAAGTTTTTTTTATTAAAATAATATATTTTTTTATTTTATTTTTAATATTATTATATCAGAATAAATTTAAAAAATTAAAATTTCATCGACCTTTATTTTGGACGAATCCAAACAGGGACGTATCTTTTTAACCATCAAGAAGCATCTTTTCTTACCCTAACGCCCTCCCTTTTTACCTTATTTACGTTGATGCCCTAGTGAAAGCTAATCTGGGAAGCATTAAAATTTACTGTGTTTTTTAGGAATATATTTTTATATCAAAACTAAAATATTCTTTGATTAAGATATAATTATATATTAGTGAAAATTATTTTGTTAGCAAACTTTCTTAAAAACAAAGTCTTAAATGATAGTGTAAGGAGCAAACTCCCTCGCCACTTGCATTGAATATGTAATAACGACACCTTACTGCACAACTAAACGCGTAGGGAATATAAATTGTAAAGGACACGGGGTTGTTGATAAATTTCATGATTCTTGAATTTATATTTATTTTTATTTTCCAGGGCCAATGCTTATCACTTTGAACGTGCACGTTTCCTTTTTTTTTTTTTTTTTTGTACATGCTTTTGTTTTTATACGAGGTAAATAGAAAAGCGTTATTTTATGTAAAAATACAGTTAGGTATTTCATAATATATTAAATTTCGAGTTCCGTAAAACTCTATTTTTTTTTACGTTTTAAAAATGATTTTTTAAAAATTTAATTTTTTTTATTTTTTTCTTTACATCAAATTATTTTTTTTTCAAATCATTTTGATGCACTGATATCAAAAATAATTTTGATGCATTTTTAAGTAAAAAACATTTTTAAAAAACAACCACAATAAAATATTTTATACATGTTTTTTTGCTGTATATAAACCTCAACCATAATTTTTATCAAACACGTGTTTAAATCCAACTAACCACACCTAACCATATTTTTTAAAATTTATTTTTTTAAAACAACAACCACAAAAACTACCTCACAAACAGAGACATTTTCTAGATTCAGATACGTATTAATCTTTTTTTATTTAAAAAAATACATTAAAACTCTGCTGTCTTGATAAAAAAAAATATTAAAGGGTTGAATTTTAATCAGAGTATACTTAGGTGAATTGGATTAGTAGGTCACCCTGAATTTTTAACTTAACCTGCTAATTTATTGTTTTTAATCTAATTTCAAATCATTTTACGGAATCAATCGTTTAGTTGCTTTTTATTTTTTATTTTAAGGAGTGTGATAACTTTTTCAAAGGATTTTTTATTTATAAAAATGGGCGTAGAAGATTTATTTAGATCTTAACTGTGATTATGTTCAGCCATGTTTTTAATTTTTTTTGAAATTTGTTTCTTAGTTTCAAATAATACTTTTTGTTTTTTGATTTTTTTATAGGCTAATATTAAAAATAAATCTAATAAAATATTATTTTAATATTTTTTTAAAATATTTTTTTAATATATTTATAAAAAAATAAAGAAAACAATGAATACCTTACCCTACCTAACCAAAACCACTAGTCGTTACAAAATCAACCCAAATGATTAAGAAATGTAAAAAGAAAAAATAAACACACACACGAGAAAAAAAGTCCCCTCGTTCCCACCAATAAAGGGAAAAAAAAAAAGGAAAAATCCTCGAGTTCATCGTGAGATAATATTAGCCAAAAGAAACGAGAGACTTCCTCTCTCTCCCTCAAAACACCAAAAATCCCTCTCTCTATTGAAAATAAACCAAAAACAAAATCCTTTTTGGGTTTCTTCTTGTTTTTCTTCCAAGAAATGGAGTCTCTAGACACGGCTGCTTGTTTTATGGTGGATGACCTTTTGGACTTCTGTTCTGATATAGGAGAGGAAGAGGATGGTGAAGAACACCAGAGGAACAGCAAAAAATCCAGAAGGGCACTTCCTTCCCTTAACCCTAATGCCCTTCACCCGGCTTCTTTCAACGTTTTGGAACATAGTTTGTTACCTGTAAGTTTTTTATCTGGGTGTTCCTTTTATGGGTTCTTAAGGCCGAAAGTTGCGGCCTCTGGCGGTTTTCGCCCTCTCTAAGGCTAGACCCTGTCTGACTCGGCTTGGTTCAGGGTTGTTATGAGTCGACTCGGGCGACTCTGTCCGGGTAGCGGCCGAGTTTTTTTGACTCGGCATGATGTGGCTCAGCTGAGTCAAACTGGATGGCCTCGAATAATGGTGCAAGTTGAATTTTTTTGTTCAAACAGTTTTACAAAGGGGAATTTTGACCACATTGAGCTCTTGACTCTGTTCACAAACAGGACGGCAGTTTGAAGGGTATTTTGGACATTTAATGCCAGCTTGTAGTCTTTATCGTTATGAGCTGTATTTCACAAGGTTGTAGTTGTAGCCAATAAATTTATCCTTGTCATTTACAGTCTTGCAAATTTGTTACGCAGCCACTCCTATTGAAAAGACAACATGGCCCCCAGCATCCTTATAATTTTCTTACCATGTTTAATTCCGAGTCCTTGAGTTGACCAGTTGAGTCATCTCAGACACATTCTTATGTTGTCAAAATATGGGGGTTCTGACTTTTGAGTTACTGATTATTTGTTCACATTTTCGCTTTATCCCAGGAATTTGCAGAGGAAGAGCTGGAATGGTTATCGAACAAAGATGCGTTCCCAACAGTCGAAACATGCTTCGGTAGCCTCTCCGGTGAGCCAGGCAGCATTCCCAAGCACCACAGCCCAGTTTCCGTGCTCGAAAACAGCACTACTAGCAGCACCAGCAACAGTGGCCATAGCAGTAATAGTAACATTATTATGAGTTACTGTCGACTTCGCGTGCCTGTTAAGGCTCGTAGCAAGCGCCACCATAGACACCGTCGAGAAACCCAAGAGCAAGAGTGTTGGTGGAGTCAGGAAAATTTCATAAGTAGGAAACCGGCTTTGTCAGTAGCAAAATTGGGGAGAAAATGTCAGCATTGTGGTGTTGAAAAGACTCCACAATGGCGGGCAGGTCCAGATGGACCTAAAACATTGTGTAATGCTTGTGGGGTGAGATACAAGTCTGGTAGATTGGTGCCTGAGTACCGACCTGCAAATAGTCCAACGTTCTCCAGCAAATTGCACTCGAATTCGCATAGGAAGGTTGTGGAGATGAGGAGGCAGAAGCAGATGATGGGTTTACTTGTTGCGAAGCCAATGGATAAAGGGTAGGATAGTGGCAATTCAATATTTATTTTTTTAGAGTTATTTTACTACTAGCATGGTTAGGGAGTAGGGGGGGCTTGGTGTGATGGGATTGGTGATTAGTGATGATGTTTGTTTTGGAGGAAATTTACAGGGGAATTTTGACTTTTAGTTTGTTTGGTTGGTTGATTGTGTTCTTAGAAATAGAAAGCAAGGCCGTGTTATTTGTTTTTTTCGTATCTTAATTCTTTGCTGTATTGCTTGGATAGGATATGATGAGACTTAGGGTTAGTGCGGTGGGCCAGAGCAAGGCTTTTGGTTAGGTTGTGCTTGCTTTGAACTAACTAATTTCATATGGTTAGTGGCAATTTTATGAGCTGTAACACAATTCAAATTGGTTGTTTAGAGAGAATCCTCCTTGAGTTTCCTAAATACAGACATGGGTATTGCAGTGAGGTTTTCTGTGTTATTGTAGTCGACATGACTGATTTTGTAGTTTTTTTCTTCGTGGTTCTTTTTCTCAGTGAAATTCTTGGTCAGATATTGTTTATTGTTTCCTCAATTTGAATGGCGACTTGTATGCAAATATATAGTTCAAGTGAACTGGTTGGAGGTGAATACGATGTAGCTCTACAGAATGTGCTTGTCGTGTGGTTGCAGATCCATGAATCTATCATGGTTTCAGATGTCAGATAACTAGGAGAAGAACCATTGATGGATCCCTAGTTGAGCTCTTGTTCTTGCCTTCTTCGGGGGTTTTACTTTCGAATTTCTAGGTTATGGAAAGCGTTCTACAAGTAGTAAAACTGAATGCAGGTGCCGCTAAGAAGCTATTGCTTTGGAGGTTTTGTTTGTAAATAAATGACTCTGATGACAGGGAGGGCGCTTTGTTTGGATGACGTTGACACCCGAAATGAACTGGTTGATATGAGACTCAGAGCTCCATGTTATGTTGTGGAGACGACCTTTCCAATGCTGGAATGTTAGACGGCAGTGATTCTATGCGAGGGTTGGCCACCATTTAAGGGTTTTATGAAAGTTGCTATTCTGATTAAGATTGCATGCGAGCTCTATCTTTTGTACTGCAAGCACAAAGGTGATCTGGGCTGATCTTTGCTAAGGAATGACAGATTTGATTGAATTGTTCAATCAAATCTGTCATTACAATATGAGATGAGAGCAATTTGGAATGTTAGAAAGATCATCCTTGCAATGATTTGAGCAATAATTCAATAATCGGCATATTCACATCACATTGGTAAGGTTGTTGCGACGTTCACTGTAGTTAAGGCATTGTCGCTGAAAAAATCTTGGATTTAGAGTAAGTGTCATTGTTTAATTAATGAACATGACTAGATCACTAAACTTCCTTAACTTGTGAATTTGTCATGATGTTCCTCTGGTGATAAGGGAGAGACTGCACCTATATTTTAACAGGGGACTGAACTTTTGGCTTGTAGCTGGATTGATCATGCCACATGGGAGGTACTGTATGAAGGCGCTGATTTTTTCCGGTGATCATGAGAAGGGACTAAATAATTGGTGCTAACAGGTTAACACAATGATTGATGATGGACACTAGCTAGCCGCTGCAGAAAACCACAGAGGTAAAGAAAAGTAAGGAACTTTTGCCCTAAACTCCAATCGAAATAGAAAAAAGGAAGAGCAGATTTCGACAACACAATTACTTGGTAGAATCTATTGAAGCACGTGTAAAAGTTCTACCTCTTGGAGAAAACTCAATTAAGAAATCTCCTATCTGGGTTGAATCTAGTGGAGTGATTGTGCTCGTGTTTGGTTAGCCAAGTAAAGAGAGAAAGGAAGAAGATGCGAGCGAAGTTGGAGAGAGGGGGGTAGAGGAGGGAGGAGAGAACCCATAACTGGATTAATTCTTGTTCTTATTTATTTTTGTCGATATTCATTTTGTTACAACTGATAGCATATATAGAGCAATTAATCAGAATAATTGAATGCTAATTTAGCATTCTTCTCAGTACAGGTAATTTACACTTGGTATTGAAACAGTGCGCATAAATAGAAGGAAGGATTGGGCTGATACGGTGCGTTGCGATTAACCATTCACTTAGCAGCGGTCATTTCTTTTCAAATATTCCCTTCGGCTTGTTTTCTTCTTGTTGGCAATTCTCATTAGCCAAATTCACCTGCAACAATTCTCTCCCTTTCAGAGACACCTTGTCCTCGAGGTTGAATGATAGAAATCTGAGTTTCACTTCGTCAATGAATTCCCATGCTGCCTCAGAGGGAGATACAACCCTTGCAAATGGACTGAGATTTGAGTTGCAGCCTGTTGACCCCTTCTGACTGGTCTTCGATCCAAGATTGCCTAAGGGTGCAGAGTGGGTTCCTTGGGCCAATCGGGCAATTTAGTGTGCAACATTTTGTTTCCCAGGTTCCTCTTCAATTGGGAGACATGGAAGACAGGGTGGATTGTCGATGAGGAAGGAAGATTTAACTTGTAAGAAACTTCTCTAATCTTCTCGATAATTGTATATGGACCATAATACTCAGCTGATAACTTGTGTTGGTTGTGCTGTGGTACTGACTTTTGCTTGTAGGGCTGTAGTTTTAAATAGACCAAGTCTTCTACTTCAAAAACTGTCACTTCTCTTTCTGTTTGCTAATTGCCTCATTCTATTATGTGCTTTGACCAAGTTCTGCCTGATTATCTGTAGCATTTGTTCCCTTTTATTGAGGTAATTGTCTATTGTTTCGAAGGGGGGGTCTTTAGGGAAGTAGGGAATGTAGATAGGTGGAGCGAATCCGTATAGGATTTTGTAAGGGGATAATTTAACGGCCAGTGAATGTTTGTATTATTATATCACCATTCACTTAAAGACACTTATTTACACTATTGTGAATTGATATCTCTTGTCATGCATCTGAAATAGTTCTTCACACATTTGTTGGCTATCTCAATTTGCCCAATTGATTGTGGATGATAGATAGTGGTGTAGTATAGGTCGACCCCTTAGAAACTAAACAATTCCTTCCAAAACTTAGAAAAATTCAGTCTCGATCACCAACTATATATGATGGCAGGGGGGCCATGAAGTTTATAGACCGAGTCCATAAAACTTTTAGCTGCTAAACTGGCAGGGATCTGAAAGCGCCATAAAATGTACACATTTACTAAATTTATCCACCATTACAAGTACAACTTCTTTACCTTCAAATTTTGACAAACAAGTTCATGCTAATATCCGTAAAAGATGCCTTTGGAATAAGCAAAGGTTGTAGTAACCTTGGACGAGCCACATTCTCAAACGGGTACCTTTGACACTAAAAGCACTCCCTGACAAATTGCCTCACTTGTTTTTGTTGTTTCTTCCAATAAAATACATTACCAATCTTTTTTTGCCGTGACTGTAGAACCTGAGTGACCCCTTAAAGCAATATCAATGGCAATTAACATGTATTATAGCACAAGATTATTACCCACCACCAGTTTGCGCCTTCTGATAAGATGACCCTAACTCCACTTATAATGAGGATGTGTAGCAGTCCTAGATAATAGACTCCGCCTTGGTATACCTTTCCCATGACTTGATGTCTGAAAGCAAGTGAAAACTATGAATAAAGCTAGTGCATTGAGCTCATTGCTGGGTATTCTAGAGGGAGCATTAACGACTATGTTTTCCTTCCCCTTCCTGAATTTAATTTCGTAATCGAACCCTAGCAGTTTAGTCCGCCACAAATTTTGGGATGGAGAGGTTGGATTGAGTCGGTTAGTGAGATAAACTTGTCTCCAAATTTCTACTCATGAGATGGATGATGAAAATTGTACAAGATATTCTTGTTAGCCGTCTGCTCCGCATATACCAATTCCCATGACAAATTCACAGTGAAAGTTATGGTGTCACAGGTAAGTCAAGAGGATCGTTAAGTGGAGCAAGTACTCCAAGTCCAAGGTTCGTTATACCAGTACTGTATAATCTAGGAATACATTGAAAAGGAAGAAAGAGGTTTTGGGTCTTAAAGAACAGGCAGGCTCATAGGCCTCATAGCCCCCTTCTCTTTTACACGGAAGTGATTAAACCAATCTTTTCCTATTCATAAAGCTTCCTACTATAAATGCAGTACACAACATGTTCTTGCCCAATTTGTGAGGTGACTCACACTCCTTGCCTACCAACAAGGACAGATGAAAAGTCGGGTCCTTTTTAGATAGGGTTTGCCTGTGACAAGTGACAACGATGTTAGTACTAAGTGCCCAACCTTTTTCTCAATGTGGGAGCAGGAGTGTGCTGTTAAAAGTTGGAAGTAGTTTGATCTGATTGGAGACAGCTATCACGGAGCAAATATTGGATAATTTGCCTTGAATATGCACCTTGTTGGCCTGCCCTTTGTTGTGTTTGTCATTCATTTATGCAGGGCTTTGAGCATGACTTTCCAAAAAGTTAGCATGGAACTCTTGTTGGGTTGGTTCGCTAGCTATCCATCTCTAGTGTTGTACCACTACTGCCCATTCTTTAGTGTGGATTCCCAAGGGTATTTGCCTTGAAAATGAACCCTTACTTTCGTTTACAAGGAAAAAGGAGTATTTCTTGGTCCCAAACACCATGTTTAGTCCTTGCAACTGCTGGTCAGAGTCGAGATCAAAAGGCAGATTGGTAAATAGATATCTCTCTTCGGCATTTTCTTGACAAGTTAAGATCGAAGTCAATGCTGATATATTTCTTGCTAAAGACTTTGTTTATGCGGACACCGAATAGTGGTCAGCAGTGGACATTGGACAGTTGGTGTTTAGTCTTGTTTTAAGTCCAAGAGAATAGCCAGCTGATCTGCCTAACTCGGTCCCGTCCTCGCCATTTTCAAACCTTAGAAGGCCGGCCACATCCAACTTTGAATACAATATGCGTTGCGTTGATCTTAACTTGTCAAAGGGAAAGGAAAGTAAAAGCAAAAACAACAAACACCAAGATTCAGGAATAGGGTTCATTCAACACCGAAGCTAGGATCTGGTTAGAACTTATTAGATTGGAAAGAAATTTCACCAAGCTTTGACATTCAGCGTCATAAATCATAATCAAGGGAACGTCCCATTTGGGGCAAAATCCTTGACAATCAGGGCATGTAATGACGTTGTTATCGATTTGGCAGCACTTGAATTTAGGGCAAAGTTGGGGGATGACAACTAGTGACGAGTCTTCACAGTTGGAACCGAAGCACAAGTTACAAGGAAAGATAAAGGGTGAGAGAGAAAGGGGAAGAAATGGGCAAGCAAGCAAGCTAGAATTGGACGAGAATAAATGAAGCAAGTCCATATCTTACCTAACAATGGTGTCATGCTCCATACCTAATAATATTTTGTCTTGTATTCGTGCCTGAGATTGTATCAAGGTCGTGTCTCCCAATATGTTTATTTGCTGGATTGCATAGCATTTAGGCAACCACAAGTGCTTGGATAAAAAGGTGTCTTTATTAAATGCAGCATGGGCTTCGCAAGTAAGTTAGGCCTGATCGTGAGTTGCCCTCCCTACCAATTCACGCTCCTCCCTGCGTGGAGTTTGCCTATCTTATTCTGGCCAATAAAAGCGTGTGGAGACATGCTAGCTAGGTTGTCTACAACACCCACACACGCACATGTACTTTCTACTTTTAAGAGCATTTTGGATTTTTTTTTTAAAGGAATTTTAGCATGATCCATCACGGTGTGTGATATTGATGAATAAAATTTAGACAAACATGCTTGAACTTGAAAATTAATCCAGAAATCATGTGTTTTGGTGGTGGTTGTGGAATATGTTGTCTTTGTGCAATTTGAGTGCGTGAATTGAGCAAGTGAGTGACGTTATGTATGGACTTAATAGTATAAAGACGAGCTCAACGTAAAAAAAACTCATTCTAGTTTGCATAAAATGCTTGATGGAATGCTATTTACAAAATTGAAGGCCAATTTGACATTAGTTTTTATAGAAAATCTGAAAGGACAATAAAAAAGGACATAAAAAAACATATTTTATATTTTATTAGTGTTTAAAAATAATTCCATTTACGGTTGAGAG
>Ga0325414_1006851_pt1 | contig 12121 bp, 10 predicted proteins | sample PopdelMetagenome_8_FD_206183 | JGI IMG/M metagenome (GOLD analysis project Ga0325414, IMG submission 206183) | Populus deltoides microbial communities from Bellville, Georgia, United States - Leaf-PdKOR-R3 | ecosystem: Host-associated > Plants > Phyllosphere > Phylloplane/Leaf | place: USA... | reverse complement strand
CCCACCGGTTTCCGGAGGGTGGGGATCTATCATCATCTGATGACCCCAGTAAAGAACTCCGGGCACTATCATCCACCTTCATTGCACGTTTTTCCATTTTTGGACCAGTTTTCACACCGGATATTTTTTTTTTCGGGGGTCTCGGTCTTCTAACAAGGTTAAAGAACTCGTCGAAATTTGAGTTTGATAGCCTGACTTGAGATTTCAAGAGTAGCCGGTAATTAAGAGCCTTTTTAGCTGGGCTGTGTTTATACGAAGCATAAAAAATTATATTTTTCATCTGAATCATAGTTTTCATCGCATAGATAAAGTCTCAGAGTCTGCCTGATAATCCCATAACATAGTTACATTGTTTTTTAAATATTTTTTATTTAAAAATATATTAAAATAATATTTAAAAAAATTAATTTTGATATCAATATATCAAAATAATTTAAAATTACAAAAATATATTAATTAAAAAAAAAATTATTATTTTTAAAAAAAAACATACAAATAAACAGGACTTAAAAAGAAGGCGTGCCTTCAACGATCAAGCCATCCCATCATTTTTAATTATTGCGCACTTTAAGAGCTGCAATTAAAGACGATGATGAATTTTAAGCTGGAAGGATGATAAAACGAAACCATGATAGTGCTGCTCTTTATTGGCTAATAAAAAAGCAGGTGGGGGGGGCGGGGGGGCATTTATGTCGACGGACCGCATGACCCAACAAAATTACTGCTTGTCGGTCCGTAATCTGCACCCTTGACTTTTCAACCAGGTTTTGATTTATATAGTTCTCTCCATGACTAGAAGGGGAAGTGGTTGGTATACTGAATAAAGAAAGACCGTACATGATAAATTTTTTGTGAAGTCATTAGGTGTATTTTTGAATAGTATAAAAATTATTTTTTATTATATTAAAAGTTGTTATAGTGGAGAATTTTTTTGTTTTAATAAATAGATAAGAAAACTTGTTCAATTATATGCACAAGAATTAACCTGTATTGTTTCGGTTAATATAAAAATAAAAAAATTATTATTATAGTTTTAAATCTTGATTAGATGATAGACCTATAATAAAGTATCAGTTACGGGTCAGGCTTACCGTTGACTATGTTAACACAAGAATAAAAATAATCATTATCATAATTTTAAAACTCAACCAAGGATCGATCCAAAATAAGACCCGAGTCACGAGTCAGGTTAAACTTTAACCGAGTTATCACAAGAATAAAATTGATTATCATCATGTTTTAAAACTCAATTCGAGTGTTGACTTGAGACTAGGCTTGAGTCACCGGTCAACCCGGGATACCCCAAGTCAACATATAGATAAAATTGATTATATTATATTATATTTTAAAAACTTGACTCAAAAGTCGACTCAGGGTAAGGCTTAGGTCACATGTCAGGAGAATCAACCCAATTTGATCCAAATTCAAAAAGATAGAATCGAAGTAACCTTGTTTTGACAAAAAAAAATTTTAAAAAAATTAATAAATTTTTTACTAGTGTTTTATCCCAGGTGAATTCAAGTTTTTGACTGGATCAGGTTGAATCAATTATTCTTTTATTTTTTCTTAAATCTTAAATGGTCTCGACCCAACTAACCATATCTCGTCTAGTATTTATCAAACACAAAATACAACAAATTATTCAGTCAAATCCAATACATACCAAACATACAATATAACAATTACCTACAATCCTATCATATCCGATCAATATTATATCCAAACCCCACCTTATAATAAAAACACAAGAACAAGGAGGCTCAGACAAGCGGTAGGTTTTTTTATTAACTAAGATTTCATAAATTGTAGTCTATGAATCAACATTTTCAAATCTATAATTAAAACACCACACTATATCACATGAATAAACGGAATCACAGAGTCTAATGTGAAAGCACCTAAAGAACGAAAGATTAAACATTTGACATCTCAACAGTGAAGAAAGGATCTTCTTACCATGATTTAACTGCCAAGGGCCAAAAAACTTGATTGTAACATTGCCTATCCTAGCGTCCGTCCCAAGCAAAACTGAAGGATGAGCATTCAGGGCCAGATTCAATCTTTTCAATTAATTACAACGCCTGTGTATACACCTACTCTTGGACAAACTGTTGTTATAGGCCCTTGAATATGCCCTCGGTGAACAATTAATACTCTAGAGGTTATACAAACTGAAACCCCACTAGAAGCCTTACATTCTTGAGTTTCTCTCCTTTCTTATCGTGGAGAGGGACTGATCGGATTCCTGGTCTCAGATCCGAGACAGGCAAGCACGTTTGACCACCGAAGTCATCCTTCTCTGACATGTCATACTCTCGTACTTCAATCCGAAGCAAAGCCAATTCGGGAACAGTTAGGGGGAAGGTGAATTCTTGATTCCAAGCTGGAGACCAGTTGTCCTCGATTATCTTTGTTTTTTTCTTTGCAGCATCAGCTGGTGCCCCAACAATGTAAACCTGCAGTGTGGATTATTTAGTTCATTAGTAGGAAGGAACGCGTGAGATAGTTCTTTCAGAAACATAATACAGATGCCAGGAATAATGTAACAGAACAAGGCAGGTCTGGAACCTCAAAGCCCACAGATACCAACTTCCAAAGCCAGTGATTCGAACTTACTCGCAAAATTTAGAAGTTTCCTTGATGAGAACAAGTTGAATGTCCATTTACTGTCATCACACATCATTTTCTTAAGCTAGAGGAAATAAAATATGCTTTGCTCATTAATGGCTTGTAATCACCTCAGAGAATCAAAAGCTTATATTTTCCACTACTAATGAATGTATTACAAATTGAGAAAAAGGCAGGTTCACAAAAACATATTGAAAAGTCCTTTTCCCATTCGTAGGTTGGGAAAACGATGCTCTAGTATTACAAGCCTTAATGACAAAATTCACATTAACATGTGAGCAAGATACTTAATCCAACCGACCTTTGTGTAGAAGTCCGGTGGTGAGTATGAATCAAAGTGCGTGTGGCTAAAATCAAGGCGCCATCCATCGCCCAAGTATACTTTCACCTGTTACTCGATAGAAAGAGTTTGAGAAGAGATTGTCAGTCGAATGAAATTCATTTTCAAGCTAAACAAATACGCTCACCTTTAATGTCTTTGTTACTGCTAACTTTATTTTAGGATCAAACACCTCGTTATTTGGACCTTTCTCCATTAGAAAATCTGGTTTCTTAAGGTAACCACACCCTCCATTGGCCCTAAACATCCCGTGCATCAACCAAAGTGATTTTCCGTATCCCTGTTAAAGGAAAACTCACATGTTATGAGGACTTTATTTGGTTGGCATTCTGTGATCACCATACGTGCAAGAACATAAGCTTCATATTGCTTGACAGGTCATGAATAAAATTCATAAAAAACAGATCAATAGCTACTAATTGGAACATCCAGTTAACCTAACAAAGAAAATTCAAGGCCCAGTGAAATACTAAGCCACTCTTGGTTCCCGAAGAATATAGTCTTTCAACTCTTGAATTCCTTCTTAATGAAAGGAAGTTGCTTGATATGAAATGCTTTATGAACCAAACCTGCATATTAAACGCAATCATCTGAGCTCCATGCATCCATCCAACAAGAGGTTTGTAATTAGAGGAGGTGATCCGAGTTCCCTTAGGGTATATTCTCAGAATATTATTCTGTGTAAATCTGGGAAGGTCAACGGCATATATTAGCACTGGTGATCTGATTTTAACATGGACAGTAGCAATAGAAACTTCTTTCAAGCATCTGTCATCAGGAATGTTTGATAGATACCTCACTACATCAGTTCCATTTGTGGTGGCAGCCTTTTCAAGTTCCTGTTCACTCAAACTAAGACGTCTAACTTTATCAACTGCAACTTTCAATGCATCCTTTAATTGACCCTTTGGCTTCCCAGCATGTATTGTGATTAGACGTTTATATGCAGGTGCCCCTAGCTGGCCTGATTTATTGTCACAATCAGTTAGGTCTGCATCATCTTGATCACTGTTGCTCTGCCATTTGTAAAAAAGTTAAAGAAACGTGTTAAAAAATCTAAATTTGACTAGGCAATATTCACCTCTATGCTCACCCTATCATCAGCTTCTAGTTCAGCTGTATGGTCTGGTATCCCTGATGCTTCTTCATCTTCTTCGGATGAATTCCTTCCACCTGGTGAGAATGCTCCCTTTTGCTTGATGCCATTAGATTCAAGATACTCTTTTGGCGGTTTGGTTGAAATGATTATGCGATGTTTCAATGATTCTGGAGAAGGGAACTGTACCAAGGAATCTGACTCAGGATAGTACAGCATTCCGCCAAATGTCTGAGTAACCATCTACATGCAATGGTATTGGAGATTATACTTAAGAAGGAAGCAGATCAGACGTTTCAAGAAAAATGCAAGTCCTTGAAATTGAATTGAAAGCTAACCTCCGCAACTTTAGACTGAAGGTCTGGCCTAAGGTGATCTTCTAAAGTTATAATGACTGGATATGGAGAACTAGAGAAAGCATAGTCTCTTATGGACTTCAGACATTTAATGAGTGGCACTGGAGTGGTCAGGGTCCTACAATTATTCAGGATGTAACCCAGTAAGAGGAACAATGATTCAGAATCATAACATTTATGTATGTCTTTCATACAATGCATGTTCTTTCGTTAACTCACAAACTCAATTCAGCAAGTTAATTCACTTCGTTTGTGAGTTTCCTCATTTAAGACAACCAACTTTTAGGTACATCATTCAAAGATGATCATGAAAGCTTCTACTTTCCAAATTGTAATATAATGTTATTCTCTGCAGATGATTTTTCTCACACCCTCGCTATCAAGAAACTCCAATTTCTTTTGCATAAAATCCATTCAGTGATATCAGTAGGTTTTCTTTTTATTTACAGAAAAAAAGTTAAAGATAACCTGTCCTGCATGCTCCCTGAAAAGGGAAAGATAAATTATTCAGAACAATCAAATATTATGCCGCTAAAAGCTTCTTCATTCTGTTTTGTACTAGCAAGTACACATTTTTTTAAGTGTTACTTGCAATTGAACAAACGTTTCTGATGCACAAATACTACCATCCATGTATAAAAGTAGTAGACATGTCCACAAATACTTAAAGGCGAGGGAAAGGAATCAGTAATCACATTTGCAAAAATTGTAAGTTTGCGATCAGAACATACCTTCCATGAAGAACAAGAATCTCATCTTTTGAGGAACCAGGCCACAAATCTAGTTCAATTACTCTCACACCTCTTTGCAAAGCTTTTACGATTGGGACCTCGCTGCAATCACTGCTCAGTTGATTCCCAGTTAGGTAGGAATTATGCCCTGTATATATGAAATAGTGTGACAATGGAGCAGTCATATCATGGTGTACCTGGAATGACATAATTTGTCAAGGGCAGACTTAACATGGCCCCTTACAAAAGTGTTCGAAGCATACCCACATAAAACATACATTTCCTGGGAAGGAAGCAAAACTAGCAAAGATGCAGAGAAGTGTTGCTCCAGAGATCGTGTTCCTAAGAAGTAAGTGTAAAAATCTTTTCTTAATTTTCAAATGAGAAGTATTTATTGTGGTTCTTGACCATAACCAAATTTTTTTTAAAAAAACCCTTCTAATCTGCATATCACCCAATTTATAGGGCTCATGCACCTCATCTCAATGAATAATTCTAAATGTTGTGGTCATGAGTTAGGGATTATTGGAGAATTACATAATCATTAATTTTAAAATCATGAAATTAATTGAGATGCACAAACTAACCAAACATCTACGTTAATAAAAAGATAATTCTAAATGCAACCAAATCAGCAAAGATACTATTACCAAAAGGTGGCAGTAACATAACCAAATTAAAAAAATAAAACCTTACAATCTCCATCATTTGCTGTAAAAAATTACAAACTTCATCCAACCCCATTTTCCAAGCTTCTCTAAAGTTCAAATTATAATGTGAAACAATTAAAACAGAAATGCATTAGCATCAACTGTACAAGATTTTGCTTTCTTTACCCTGTCCACTATCAGAAAATATCCATAATTTAAAAGAATAAATCACAATTGTGATACTCTAAAATTCATAAACGCGCCAAATGTATTTACAGAGGGAGAGGGGGGGGGGGTGTTAACCTGAGAGGTGATGGGCCCATTGAGATCATCATAAAGCAGGAAATGGAAAAAATCATCAAGATTAAGTGAATGTCTACTGTATCTCGTCAAATGATGCCTCCTATTGATAACTTCCTCCATGATCTTCTTTGCCTCCGCCAGCGTGCAGTGAAGCTCGTCCTGGTGCAAAACCAGGAATCGCCGGAGCTGATCGGCCATCATGTGGGACCCACCATCCGAGAACTTGGAAAAAACTTGTTGCACGTCTTTGGGTGGCTCAGCCTCCGTGATCTTGAACTTTCTGTTAAAAAGATTAAACATCTTGTAATTATAGCTCCCCATTTCATCTTTGTTGCTTTTGCTAGGTTCTGGTGACGAAAATGATCTACGCTGGTCTTTCTTGTAGCTCCCCATTGTTTAGTTATCTCTGTCACGCTATCTGGTTTTTGTTTTCTTTTTGGCTGGAAGATTTGGGGGTGAGAGGGAGAGAGAGAGAGAGAGAGAGAGACTGGGGAGAGCCTATAAAACAGGAGAATTTGAAGCTCTATCTATCGTTGGAGAAGGGAGACTATGAAAGCAAACGTACCAAATAGATGTCTGGCTTCTTCTTCTGTACATTAATCAAAGTAAACATTAATCGAGTAAACATTAATCGAGTGCCGTGTATTATGTAACAAGTATAATGGAAAGGAAAGGAAAGGATTTTTTATTTTTAGAAATGGAATAAATAAACAAATAGATAAATTTCATAAAATAAATAGATAATCTTATTACAATCCACGTACCAATTTGTCAGTGTCATTGTCTGACAACAGAGAGATTTTTTAGAACGAAGGAAAACCAAGGACAGACAGAAGAGATCCAAAGAACAATAGTAAACTATTCTTTAGTCACTGTATTTTGATGATGACAATAACTTAGTCCTTTATATTTGAAACATTATATTTTAATCCCTCAACTCCCGTTGACTGTTGTGTTATTTAAACATACCAATTAATTTGTCTAAATCAAACATCGAAACACCACCGGATCTCACAGAGGTATCTGATTTCATTACATTAGACCAAACTGTTTGGTTGGAGTGGAGAGATGTCCACCACAACAAGACTGGTGTCCATCGCTCTTTTATGGATTCTTGTTCTCTTTGGAACTCTAGCTTTTATCCAGGTTAGGTTACACACACTCTCTCTCTCTCAACCTTTCTGTTTGTTTCTCAATCCAGGTCTCTCTCTCTCTCTCTCTCTTTTATTTTTTTCCAAACAAAAGAAAGTTTTTTCTTAATTGTTGGGTTATGTTACGTACTGGGTGTATATTTGTGATTCCTGCTGCCTTAATTTTTTTTTTTAAATCAGAATCGATTAAGCGATGCTGCGGTCTCATCAGATCCTAAACTTGTTAATAACGAATTCGGTCAGGTAAATCGAAGAAAGAGATATACTTTGATTGCTCTCTTTGTTTTGTGTAGTAACAAAAGTGTGAATTTATGATGGACAGGAAAACAAGTCAGAGGGGGATTTGGATTTGGAAGGAGTTACTCACAGAGTTTACTTTGATGTTGAGATTGCTGGAAAACCCATGGGTATGTATGTGCATCTCCAAAAAAATTAAAATTATTTGCTTATGGAATTAAATTCTAAATTGGAATTGCTGTGTTTCTCATTCTATCTTATGATGATATGATGAAATTATTTAGACAACAGCATATGAATCTTGGATCATTTAAGTAATGATCGAGTCACTAAAATCTTTAAGCTTGTTATCTTCCCGTTCTTTAGATGCATCATCGTACCAACCAATGTAACTATTCAGTTTCTTTTATGTCATTGATTATGAAGATGCTGAGCAAAAATGTTATCGCTGTAGTTGCATTTGTTTACACTCTTTAGATGGGATTTATTTATATCTATGACTTTCGACATTCAGGTCGTGTTGTTATGGGCCTCTTTGGAAAAACAGTTCCTAAGACCGCAGGTATGGAGCCTAAGTGCAACAGCGATGTTAATTGTTATCTCATGTGTTCCTTGAGATTTGTTATTTTGTAAACTATGCACTTACTAATTTACATGCTTGTTGTGCAGAAAACTTTCGAGCACTTTGCACTGGTAGCCAAGTAACTTCACCTACTGATTTTTTTTTCTAATTTCATTTTGCTACTTTATTGACCTTTTATATGCCGTGGATTACGGGATGATTGCTACTGTGGAATAGGAATTGGAAGAGTACTTAGTTGGGAGAGGAGTAATACATAGTTGGACATTTTTTATTTCATCAATCTTTATCCTGTAGGAATTATACCCTGACCTCAATTTAACTGATTATCGTTTAAAATAGGCTTCAAACTTTATAATTGTTTATTTTGTATGTGGTGAACCTCATTGAAGGGGAGAAAGGAATGGGAAAGAGTGGGAAGCCTCTCCATTTCAAAGGGAGTACGTTCCATAGGATTATTCCCAGCTTTATGATCCAGGGTGGTGATTTTACTCAAGGTGATGGACGAGGTGGAGAGTCGATCTATGGTGAAAAGTTTGCCGATGAGAACTTCAAGCTGAAGCACACTGGACCTGGTAAGCTGGCGCTCTATTACTGCATATTATTAGTTCTAGCCATGACAGTATCTAAAATAGTCTGTAGCAGTTGGTTTCTAGAATGAACAAGAGAGCTGCAATCTTCAAGATGCACCATAGAATTCTAACAATCTAAATTCTACTTTGCAAACAGGAATGCTGTCAATGGCAAATGCAGGACCAGACACCAATGGATCACAATTTTTCATCACCACTGTAGTGACTAGCTGGTAAGTATGCCTGTCTTTGATGAGGCCTGTCCCACCATGTCCCGAGACTATAATTGCATTGCTTAAGGTTTTCAATATCCTGTTCTGCTGTTGTCAAATGTAATTAAAAGGTGTTCTTGGGAGACATGAATTTGTGCCAAAGACTGTCCTGTTTAATTGACCTAATGAGGTTTCTAAACTCACATGCAAGCATTTATTTTTCTTGAAAGGTTGGATGGCCACCATGTTGTGTTTGGCAAGGTGCTTTCTGGCATGGATATTATATACAAGATTGAAGCTGAAGGCAAACAGAATGGAGTGCCCAGACATAAAGTTGTGGTTTTAGACTCTGGTGAAATGCCTTTGTGACTTGCCCTCGTTGCAGTTGATCAGTTCTACCCCTATGCAAACTCATCATAGGAATGGTGATAGATTTTGTACTCCTGTTATGTCTAAATTAATTTCAAGTTTGTGTGTTTTAAAGCTTACACGTTCACAGTTTTATTGTCACTGTGAGCACATTGATGTGTTTAGGCGATTAACATTAAGGTTACAGCACTAATATTATGTCTCCGTGGGTTTATGAGTTCTGCCTTGGATGGTCGGACATCATTTATAAGACATGTTGAAGAGTTCCCTTTGTAAATAGGATGTTGCTTGACAGTTTAGATTCTTCCTTGTAATCGACAACCTTGCAAGTTGCGACAGATCGTTGACTGATCAAAGCGTCCATTCCATTTTCATCCATATTTGGGTGCAGCTCACCCCAAAAGGCCCAAATGCTTATTTTCATAGACCTCTCTACGCGCCACCCTAGTTTAAAACAGCCGATCAAAGGCTTCATTATTATTATTATTATTATTATTGAAAGTTCACCTAATAACCTAAAGAATATATCAAAACAAGCTTTCTCGGAACAGTTCAAAGCACCAGCTCTTCAGTTGCATGTACTAGAAAAGAAGTTAAGGTAACAGGAAATCTTTCCCAAAATTTTAAGAAATAATATTTTTTTATTTTTTAAAATTTATTTTTGATTTCATAACATAAAAAGATCTAAAAATATTTTAAAAAAATTTAATTTAAAGCAAAATAAAAATTAAATTTTTAGAAAGGTCTTTTCTAACCACAAAAATAAACACGACCTAAGTAAATTATCACGTACCCGTTCCTTTCCAACCAAGATCTTATTGCCTACACGTGGATAAGTGCTCGTCGCGGATCAAGTAAAATTTTTTCTAACATAAAAAAAAATATTCAGGTAACATCAGTGTTTTTAAAAAAGTAAAAAAAATGTAACATTTGGATTACTGATTTAACCAGGTTCAATAAACCTAGTTAATTTAACAATATAATTAAAAAAAAAGACATTATAAATAACACGACAAAAAAAAGATAATAATTAACCATAAAAATTATCATGTCAATATCATACTTGGGGAGAAAAGAAAGAAAAGCTTGTTGGAGACTTATTGTCACTCCATCATTGACACCCCTCAACCATCATAAAGAGCTTAATGGGACAGTTAAAATGTCATTTTTAAAGGCTCCATATTGACAATAAAAAAGGTTGCACATGCTGTTAAAATAACGATCCAAAAAGCAAACTAAACAAAATATGATGATCTTATACTTATATTTAACCAATTAATTTAATATAAAATTTTTATAAAAAAACTAGATTTAACAGAGAACGATAAAATAAAAGGACTCGAGATAACTTGGGTCATTATCAAAATTAGTAAAAAATCCTATAGAAAACAAATAAAAAATAACATAATCCAATTTCTATTAAATAAAATATCAAGAGATAAAACTGAAAAAACACGAATTTAAAAAAAAAGAGAAAACCATGCAAGCCCCCATAAATTTTTTAAATTTAAATTAGTCTTTTAAATTTTCAAATCGTTAAATTTTAAACTTGAATTCAATCAATAAATTCAGTTTTCAACAAATTCAATGCTGAAGCACGAAATCGGGGAAAAGAAACAATTTTAAAAATCTTCCAAACCAAAGATTCATTTGGAGAACACGTCGCGCCAAGACATACTAGAAATCAAGACGAATCAAACATCGTCCTGAAAGCCATCGAATGACCACTGCACAACATCTCACATGCCTCCCGTGAAGACAATCAACAAGCGCTAACCAAGTATTTTTTTTAAATAATATTTATATTAAATCAATTATCATAGAGCCCTCGACAAACTAGATTGTTACAAAAATAAAATAAAATCATCCACTGTTTAAAAAATTAAAAAAACGTAAAGCACATAGAGCTAGATTTTTTTAAAAAATTGCTTTTATAGATGATTAAATAATTTTACTGTAAAAAAAAAAAACAAGAGTGTAAAAACCTTCTTTGCCGCCCCACATGTCATAATGCACACACCACGTAAAAACCTCTCATCGTCTTTTATTCATTAAAATAAAAATGCCTTCACTGATAAATCATTTGATATGTGTTTGGGTGGTGTTGATTCAAATTCCAGTTTCATTACCAGTTCATCATAAAAAAAACTAACACTCAAGAATGTTGCAAATCTTACAAGGATGCTGTATATCTTTTCTTCTTTGAAAAGGTCGTGAAACTTTCTCAGTCTTTAAATTTTAGTTTTTTTTAAAATTGAACCACGATCCTCAAATAAAAAACTCAATTCCTTTTTATTGTATGTATATTTATTTTTTTCAAATGAAATCGAATCCTTTTGTTTTCTGTTCTTTAGATTAAAAATGAATATGAATACTGTTAAGAATTGTGCGGGTTATGATTTTAGGCTCCTATAAATCCTAACATGATAGCCACGGCCTCTTTGTGCACGCCTCTGTGCAAAGCCACCAGCAACCAACGAAACCTCCATCCATGGCAGCCAACGAACTTTCCCTTCTCCACCAGACCACACCAGCAGCTCGCTCTCTCTCTCCTGTCGGCAGCCTTTTCTTGCATCAGTTTTTAAAGAGAAAGAAGGGGTTTCCTTTTCTCCTGTCGGCCCACGGTCCTTTTCTAATCTTTAAATTTTCTCTTAATTTCCTATAGAATTCAAATCTCAATCTCCACCTTTTTCAAATGGAGTCACGAAAGCTTCTGTAGTTTTGTTGTTCGAATTGAAAATACAATAGAATTTGGTAAGAAAAAAATTGCTGTCAAAGGGACTGGGTCAAGGGATTTAGAGATTGATATCCCATAAGTTCAGCCATAATAAAGGCAGACACAAAAATGTCCCCAACAAACTCAAAGAAGCCAGGTAAGCAGATAACAATTTTGGGT
>Ga0325414_1006850_pt1 | contig 12121 bp, 5 predicted proteins | sample PopdelMetagenome_8_FD_206183 | JGI IMG/M metagenome (GOLD analysis project Ga0325414, IMG submission 206183) | Populus deltoides microbial communities from Bellville, Georgia, United States - Leaf-PdKOR-R3 | ecosystem: Host-associated > Plants > Phyllosphere > Phylloplane/Leaf | place: USA... | reverse complement strand
GTTCTTTCTCTACTGTCATTTGTTTTCCCATTAATCTTCATTGATTATGCCGATGAATTGAAGTCCTTAATTTTTCTTGTGCTCTCTCAAAAGATAGCCCTTGACTTGATAAAAAAAATTGTGGAAAATGGAAATGCAACCAATCTTTTGCCCAACAACATAAATGCTAGTCAATTTTGTTACTGACCTTGGAGAAAAGGTTCAGGTGCCCATCATATCATCTTTTGCTTCAAGTCCTCTTACTTCAATCAGGAGTTCATATTTTTTTCGCGGAACACAAAATGACTCAACTCAAGTGAATGTCATATTAGTTTGTTATTTCAAGCATTTGGATGGAGAGAAGCAGTACCCATCTACATTGACAACGGATATGGAGAGGGAATCATACCTTATTTGACTGATGCTTTGCAGGCAGTAGGTGCTCGTATCACCTATCGGAGTGTCATTTCTCCATCAGCCACAAACGATCAAATTGTTGAGGAGCTATATATACAAGCTAATGACTATGCAAACTAGAGTTTTCATTGTGCACATGTATCCTTCTCTCGGCACTCGGCTTTTTGCCAAAGCGAAAGAGATTGGAATGGTGAGTGAGGGCTATGTTTGGGTCATGGCTGATGTTATTACTGCTGATTTATGGACTTCATCCACACTAATACAATGCAAGGGGTATTGGGTGTTAAACCTTATGTACCAAGATCGAACAAAAGAGCTCGAAGATTTTCGAGCTCGTGGAAATGGAAATTCCAACAGGATAATCCAGATAATGTTGATGCTGACATGAACATTTATGGACTACGAGCCTATGATGCTGCCACGGCATTTGCCTTGGCAATTGAGAAAGCTGGAACTACAGATTTTGGCCTCCAGAAAGAAATGTTTCTCGCAATCCATCAACGGATCTTGCAACTCTTGGGGTCTCTTTATATTGTCCAAACCTTCTTATAGCATTATCAAACACTAGTTTCAAAGGTCTTGCAGGTTATTGGATAGGCAGTTGCAACCATCGGCTTTCCAGATAGTTAACGTGAAGGGAAATGGAGTAAGAGGGATTGGATTTTGGACACCTAGAGGGCTTGTCAACACATTGGACGTAACAACCAACGAAAGCACGTACAGAACTTCTAATTCCAATCCTTTAACTATTATATGGCCTATGAAGGCGGTTGAGGATAGGGGTGCCAATGAAGGGTGGATTCAACCAGCTTCTGACAGTGACAAGAGATCCCAAATATAACACTTCAAAATTTAGTGGAAACTTACCTTATGCTTTGCCTTATGAGTACATTCCTTTGCCAATCCTAATGCTTAATGTCAAAGAAACAAGTTTAATAGCTTGAGTTCATAGATGAGATTTCAAAATATAATTTATATTATTTTTTAATATATTTTGTTAAGTTTTTTGAACTTAAAACTTATATAAGCTTATAATATTTTTTATTGTTAATTAAATTTTAATTAGAAGAAAGAATGAGGATGGTGACTCGCGCAGCAGCAACAACATAAATTTTAACGGTAGTAATAATTCATATAAATTTTAACAGTGGTAATGGTTCATACCGTGGGAAAAGTGGTCCTAACAACAACAATTGGCAGCAAGGCAATCGTTCCTCTTCCTAAAATCAGTGGTCTAATACATGCACGGTCTGTTAGGTGCCAACTTTGTTATTCACCTTGTCACTCAATTCAGCGGTGTTCCCAACTTCATAGTCACAGGCGACAAGCTAAGCCAACCTAGCTCTTAGCTATTAATTAGATTGTACAGATAATTTTGAAGGCGAAAGTGTCATCAATATATGCAGAGTAAAGATTATAGATGGTGAAGCCTAGCTTAATCCTGATTTTTCAGGACTTAAAGTCAAGCAATTAGTGAGGGATTCTGATAGTTTATTGCAAGCTTCTTCTTTTTTTCTTTTTAAGGATCAGGGCTTACACATGGACAGTATAAATATGATTGTTTGGCTTGTATTTGCACTAGACTTGGATGAATAAAAATGAAGTATTTTAGGAGTTTCCCCTAGTTATAGTCATTGAAGGTTTTAACTTACAACAAACCTGGAGAAAGTCAACTTGTTATGCATTACTTCCAAGCAATCAAAAGAATATAAAACAGAAGTCGAAGATATTCTTATAATAGAGTACTCCAGTTAGGTCAGTTTTCAGATTTCATCATCCTTGCAACCATCAGCAAATGTATTAAAGTTGACACGACCTACCTCAATTCTTAACTAGGCTAGATAAGTTAGGATATTCATGTTGAACTTGAGAAAACGATGTGTCTTTAAAATAGATTTTGTGACGTGACAAAGGATGCTTCCGATAATGGAAGCGATGGTTCCGGTTTACAAGCAAGTCAAGTCAATGATTGAATTTCCTATGCAAGGCCTTGTCAGGCCAGTAGAAGAATAATAACGAATGCAGTATTTAATGATTGTTTGCCAAGAAAATAAAATTGTTGAAGGGATCTAGCCCTTGAAAATAACAACCAAGAATTTTAATTATTCTTAATTAGATTGAGATAAAGACTTACACTATTTTTTCTTTTCTTTTGGTTATAGAGCGAGGTTCAGGAATTTAAAAGGTAGTCATTCTTGTCACGATTAGAAAATTTACATGACTTCATTTGAATTTGAAGATTTCTAACCATAGAAAAATATTTTTTTTAATCATCTTATCACTTCTTTTGTATTAGAATAATAACGCATGTAGTATTTAATGATTGGTAGCCAAGAAAAAAAATGTTGAAGGCATCAGTTAGACTTTAGGTCGTATGTCGACCTGATCGATTCGAATTTTATAACTATAGTTGAATCTTGATGATATTGGCTTGAGATTTCACTGAATTTTAACTGAATTAGGCTTCTTCTTTCTTTCTGTTGCAACGAGCAAGATTGTTTTTTCCGATTAAAAAGTTGCTGATTAGAAAACTAGATGCCAATGTAACTACAAGCTTGAATATTCTATAACCATTGCAGATATGCATTTGACTTTGACAAGGTAAACGGTGATGAAGTCAGACCAAGGGGATACCTTAGAGTATAAGGACAACTCTTCAATATTTAATAAGTTATTATAGCTAGACACCCAAGTGCATGTATTTTACATATTAACTTAAAATGTGATTCAGTGACTAACAAGAGAATTGTAATACCAAAGCAAATCTTCATGAAATCTTTACAATTTCCAAGAAGTTACAAACTTGATTGATTGATTAGGAAGAAAAAAATATAAAATATAAAAAAATCATCCAATAGGATATTCTTTCATTCTTTCTTTTTACCTTAATTATAGACTCATATTCATTGCAAACTTGATTGATCTTCCAATCCCAACAAACCTTATAAGTAAGAGATGCAGTCATTCAAGCTTCAACCAAACAAACTGGAATCATACAACACAACAAGATGAAGAAAATCCCTTCGAAGCCTTTTCTCTCTTTGGTCTTTTTCTTTCTTTCTTTAAAGATTTGGTTCATAGAAGTGCTGGTAGCCCAGAATACAGCAACAATTCCAGTGAATGTAGGTGTGGTTCTTGACTTGGAATTTTCGGGTGGTAATATTGGTTTGACATGCATCAACATGGCCCTTTCAGACTTCTATGCCAGTCATAGTGACTACAAAACTAGATTGGTCCTCACCACCAGGAACTCCGGGAACGATGTTGTTCGTGCAGCTGCAGCAGGTTCTCTCTCTGATCCCAGCTTTCTCTCAAACTGTTGATTTGATCTAATATTGAAAATTTACTCTCTTGTTTTAAACTGATGATCAACATACTTATGCATACAATTCAATAGTAAAAATTTATTCACCCCGTGATGTGATCATGAGCCCTGCAACTTCCTTTAGCTATGATCTAATTAGCATTACTACTGACTATAGCAGTGGGGAAAATTTAATGAAATTAAGGATTTCTCATGAATACTTACCACATTATAGTATTATAAGGAGAGTCAAAAGTCATCCAAAAATTGTGGACTTGTGGCTAGCGTCCTTCTAAAAGTCATATATGTGAGCTGTACTCTATGGGACATGGTTTGTTATTCTTTTTTACACTTGTGGCTAGCTTCCTTCTAAAAGTCATAAATGTGAGCTGTACTCTGTGGGACATGGTTTGTTATTTTTATTTTGTTTTTACCCAGTGGGATGGTTATATGTGCAAAAAAGGTAGAAGGTGTGAATTCTAAATTTACATTTTTATTTTCTAAAAAATAATTATATTGTCACGACATGAACTCTAAGTTCATGGCCAGCAACACAAGAGCGGTGCTATGGAGAGTACACCCCACCTACGCTTAGCCTTTGAACAAACATACATATAATAATATATATATATATATATATATATATATATATATATATATATATATATATAATTCACTTAGCATTTCATAATCTTTCAAATATTCCTCAAAATCAATAAAACAATTAATAATTCAAAATACTTATTACATTAAATAAAATTCAATCTTTGAAAGAAAAATCTAAACTTGAATGAAAACAGCGTAATAGTTGAGCGTCTAAAATATCAAATCTCAAAGAATAAGAAAAGCCTCGTGGAAGCAAGTAAAGCATACCAACAAACAAAATAGCAAGAACTCTAAATTAAAGGTCAACCTGCTAATAGAAACTAAGAACCTGAAATAATATTAAAATGAAGGGGTGAGTTCAACCAACTCATTAAGGGAATAATAATATTTAATATATATTTTAGTTATTTATAAGTACAAGGATAGAAAGCGATAGACACACACACGTGCATTAAGCATAAAGACACACACACGTGCATTAAGCATAATAGCGTATGGTAATGGAATATATGTCAGAGATTAGACAAAGCCATTGGCTTAGATAACAGACGAAACCCTAAGGTTTCAATAACAAACAAGGTTTTACGGCCCTGATCATTGTAAGAGAATCAGTCGCCACATGCTGGTGCCTCTTTCACCAGCTAGGTATACAAAATACTATGTGCACAAAGACTAACTACTCTTCATTAGCATAGAGCTACTGACAAGTATATTGATATTAAGACATAATAGATACTCTGATAATTATTAAAGCAAACGAATATCATATCAAATATAATTTATTTCTACATAATACGAGTGAAAAATCAAAAATACATGAGTACTCAAATAATAAAGAAATATATAAATATTCAAGAATTAATCAATTGTACTCGTCGTATAATCAACATACATATATTATTTATATTACATGCATATTAAAGATTATGTCACTCACTAGGAAAACAAAAGCAAAAGACCAATGGATGTAGAACCAAAGACTATGTATTGAAGATCGTTACGAGGAACATCGATAGAACCTATAACAATGTATTGAAGACTAACTACTCTTCATTAGCATAGAGCTACTGACAAGTATATTGATATTAAGACATAATAGATACTCTGATAATTATTAAAGCAAACGAATATCATATCAAATATAATTTATTTCTACATAATACGAGTGAAAAATCAAAAATACATGAGTACTCAAATAATAAAGAAATATATAAATATTCAAGAATTAATCAATTGTACTCGTCGTATAATCAACATACATATATTATTTATATTACATGCATATTAAAGATTATGTCACTCACTAGGAAAACAAAAGCAAAAGACCAATGGATGTAGAACCAAAGACTATGTATTGAAGATCGTTACGAGGAACATCGATAGAACCTATAACAGATACAGAAAACACTAAAAACCAACTCAGAGAAAAATAACATAAAAGATTAAAACTCTAATCTTAGAGACTAAAACGTAATTATAAAGCGGAACTGATTCACATAATTGATCCTGAACATAACTCAAACTAATTGAACCTAATAGATCTGATTAACCCCTACTATTGGGTCAATCAGTTGATCAAAAAGACCAACCGGTCGATTGCCACCACAAGCAACCGGTCGGCCGGTTCATACCAATCAGACAATTAATTAATCAGGATTTCCAGAATCCCGATCTATTAATCTTTAATGTTACATATCCCTATAAACAATTAAGACCCATAATCTTAGTTATCTAATCAGTTCATTTTAAGCCAACTAACACCCTAAAACATTAATTAAATCCCTTAAATTATTCAATCATCAAATCATAATAAAAACCCTAATCTTTTCTTTAATCCTTACACCAACAATTTCGTAATTGAAAACAATAAGGAGGAACATATTACTTGTTTCTTCCATCCTTCTTGAAACCAAAACTTAAGTTCATATATAACTGATTTCCTTGGTGTTTTTCAAGATAAAATTCACTATAAGGGAGAAAAAAGGAGAAGATGAAAAACAAATTCATTATGTTAGTTTGGGTTGGGTTTGAGCTGAAGTTTGGGCTTAGGTCTAGTGAGCCAAGAATATAGGTCTTACATATATGGTGACCCTCCTCAAGAGAATTTCAACACCTAGATATAGGCAAGAAAACCTATATCTACTATAAAATGACTTAAATTTCAAAGGCATAAAAGGAAATTAAAACAGTATAAAAAATCCAAAAATTCATATGAAAAGTAATAAAATTGGTCCAAATAACAATTTATAGGCCTAATTTTGGGATATCCAATGATTTGATTAGCAACAAAATAGTTTCATGTAGAAAAACTACTTGTAGAATCTCTTAGAAAAATTTGAACTCGATTCAACAGTCAGATCTCCCGTTATTGCAATTTTAAGCTACTAACCTAGTCTGACATGATTATGTATTCTCTTGAACCTAGACCTATTTCATTAATCCGTATATAAAAGCATGTGTTAAACCATCTACGTAGATCTGATCCCTACATGAATGCTCGTAACCTCCATGAACAAAAACAAAAGAAATGGAAAAGGAATACCTTTTGAGCATAGATGTGAGTAAGAATAGCACCCCAACCTTCATTAATGTAACTGAGTTGAACTATTGATGATCCGAACAACACAAACTATGGCCTCTTCAGTCCTACCATCTTTGTTTCTCTTGAAAACTCTCTCTGGCTAATCTCCCTCTTGTTGGAAGTGTGTGTAGTTGGGATTGAAGAGTTAATTAGAGAGAGTTTGTCTCCTTCATTCCAACACACACGTGCATTAAACATAATAGCATATGGTAATGGAATATATGACATGGATCAGACAAAGCCATTGGCTCAGATAACAGATGAAACCCTAAGATTCCGATAATAGACAAGGTTTTGCAACCCCAATCACTATAGGAGAATCAGTCGCCATAGGCTGGTGCCTCACTTACCAGCTAGGTATACAAAATATTATGTACACATGGATTAACTACTCTCCATTAGCATGGAGTTACTAACAAGTATATCGATATCAAGACATAATAGATAATTATCAAAGTAAATGAATGCCATATCGAATATAATTTAATTCAACAACATGCGAGTGAAAATCCAAGAATAGATAAGTACTCAAATAATAAAGCAATATATAAATATTCAAGAGCTAATCAATTGCACTCATATTATAATAAAAATATATATATATATATATATATATATATATATATATATATATATATATATATATATTAAAGATTATCTTACTCACCCAGAAAACAAAAGCAGAAGACCAATAGATGTAGAACCAGAGACTATGTACTGAAGATTGTTACGAGGAACGTCAGTAGAACCTATAACGGATATGGAAAATACTCAAAAACAACTCGAAAAAAAATAATATAAAAGATTAAAACTCTAATCTTAGAAACTAAAACATAATTATAAAGTCGAATTGATTAACTCAATTGATCTCGAACATAACCCAAACAATTGAACCTAATACACTCGATTACCCCCTAGTATTGGGTCAACTGATCGATAAAAAGACCAACTGGTCAACCAAAAAGACCAATCGGTCGACTGCCACCACAAGCAATCGGTCAGTCAGTTCATACCAATCGAACAACCGGTTGATAGGGATTTTTAGAATCTCGATCTAACAGTCTTCAATTCTACATATTCCCATAAACAATCAAAACCCATAATTAATTCCAGTCATCTAATTAGTTTTTTTTTAAGCCAACTAACACCTTAAAATATGAATTAAATCATTTAAATTGTTCAATCATCAAATCATGATAAAAACCTCATACTCTTCTTTAATTCTTATACCGATAATTTCCTAAACGAAAACAATTAGGAGGGAGTTACTTGTTTCTTCCACCTTTCTGGAAACTAAAACTTAAGTTCATAATTGATTTCCTTAGTGTTTTTCGAGAGAAAAGTCATCATAAGGGAGAAAAAAATAAGAAGACGAAAAACAAATTCTTTGGCAACCTTCTCGTTGAATACCTAGGTTAGTTTGGGTTGGCTTAGAGCACTGAACTTTGGGCTTAGGTCTGATGGGCTAAGAATATAGGTCTTACATATATGATGACCCTCATCAAGAGATTTATAAGACTTTTAAATAGGGAAGAAAACCTATATCTACTATAAAACAACTTAAATTTTGTCGCACCCAACATTGCGGCGGCCTTAAAACTTTAAATTAAATCTTTGGAAAGAACGGATTTCTGGCATCCTGTTCTTTAATGGGGATATTCTTTGTTTAAGGAATCGCCACCTAGTATTATGGTCACTAGAAACGCTAACTGGTCAACAGAGATTCTATGATACGAGACTTGTTACGTAAAAGGGAAGATATTATCACCCCTTAAACGTCCTGCCTAAAGCAGGCTGCATTGCTGATCTTTGTCATTGATTGCTAACATTTTTTGTTGGTTTATACTATGATTGAGTGCATGTAATATTCTTGACTCTGGCGTCAGTGAATATTCAACTACGGATATTTCCAACTCTAGCGTTCATAAATATTACAAAGGTATCAAAATAAATAAATTTAAATCGTCATTTTTTTTCCTGACTCTGGCGTCAGTGAATAAACAAATATAAATCAATTTCTTTTGTTCGCATACGCATTATTTTTATTTTTATGTAGCTAAATAATTAAAAAAATATACAATAAAATAAAATAAAATAAATTTACATTAGTATTTTTATTCCTGACTCTGGTGTCAGTGAATAAACCAATAAATTTATTTTATTTTGTATTATGTTATTTTTTTATTTTTTTGCACGCACATTTTATATAACTAAATAAAATACAATGAAATAAATTTGAATCGGTATTTTTATTTTGACTCTGGCGTCAATGAATAAATAAAAAAACAACAAATTCATATTTATTTTTTTTTTACATGCACAATTTTTATTATATATTTTTTATTTTTCTATTTTTTTGGGGCTGGGCTGAAATTAGTCACTAGCTCAAATTAGTACCAAGTAGCAGGCGTGCATGACAGCGCACGCCTGCTACAGAAACAAAAGAATTGTAAAAGTAAAATTCACTGCTATAGTAGCATGTGAATTATAATTCACAGCTACTGTAGCAAAGCAAATGAAATATAAGGCAACAGAGAAGAACGAAGGAACTTACCTGATGCGCGGAGACGAAGTCGAAGACGATGGTAATGGCGTGCTCTAGTCAATGCTTCTGTTTTTCTTCTCTGGTTTTCGAGTCCTTATTCTCTGATTCTTCCTTCCCCGGCCTTTGCTCTGTTTTTTTTTTTTGTTTCAGTCCCCTGTGTTATTCGTCTTCCACTCATTCTCTGTTTCCAGTGTTCTTCCTCCTGTTCGTTCTCCCTGTTTCGTTACCTGCCTCTCCGTTTTTGTCTCCGGTTCTCGACCCCTGGTTTTTGTTTCATTCTCCCTTGAGTTCTGTCTCTGGTTTTCTTATGATTTTTCTCCAGTTCCCGTCGCTGTGTTTTTTCTCTGTTCTTTCATTTTTTTTTCATACCCTAAGATCTGTATTTATAGTGTCAGAGTCCCTTCACGTGTGAAAAATCAAATTTCAATCAAACTCATTCTCTTCTTTGAAGTTTGAATTTGATTAAAAATCAAATTTGAAAGCGGATAACTATCATTATCTTAAAGACAAGGATTATCTCAAAGATAAAGATTATTTCGAAGAAATGGATTATCTTGAAGATAAAGATAGAATGACAAAAGTACATTGTAGTCTTTAATTTTCAAAAAAGTTGACAAATCACACTTTTCATCGAAATAAATCTCTGATCTTTTAATTTTTCATTTTAAACTCTGTAAAAATTAAATTAAAAGGAAATGGCCAAAATTGGGTTATGACAAATTTTAAAGGCATAAAGGAAATTAAAACGGTATAAAAAATCCAAAAAATCATTTGAAAAGTAATAAAATTGGTCCAAATAGCAATTACAAAGTCTAATTTTAGGATATCCAATGATTTTATCAGCGACAAAATAGTTTCATGTAGAAAAATTACTTGTAAAATCTCTTAGAAAAATTTAAGCTCATTTCAACGATTGAATTTTCTGTTATTAGAATTTTAAACTACGAAAATAGTCTACACGATTATATCTTCTCTTGAGCTTAGATGTATTTCAATGATCCATATATAAAATCATTTGCTAAACCATTTATTCCATACATGAATGCTCGTAACCTCCACATTTTATTACGAGCTTGACTTCATGCAAATATCCCACGTCACATCAATGAAAGAGGATGAGGCGGGCTGATTTTTAGGTTGCTGTTTCTTCTCGTTGTTTAGGAGGGGAAGGAGAACCCCAAATGCAAAGTACAATCCATTCCTTGCTTTCTCTGCATAACCACTATATTCATGATTTATCAGAAGTCTAATTTAATATAAAGTACAATATAATCATAATTAAGTCTCTATGATTAATCTTTACTGATTATTGAAAATAATTGATCTATACCGTAATTGCCTTCTTAATCCTTTTCCAAGTACAGCCCTGGACCTGATAAAAAATGTTGAAGTGCAAGCAATCATAGGCCCAACAACATCAATGCAAGCCAATTTTGTAATTGAACTTGGAGAAAAAGCTCAGGTGCCCATTATATCATTTTCTGCATCTAGTCCTTCTCTCACTTCCATCAGGAGTCCCTTCTTCTTCCGAGCTACCCAAAATGACTCAACTCAGGTGAATGCCATAAGTGCATTAGTTCAAGCCTTTGGATGGAGAGAAGCAGTACCCATCTACATTGACAATGAGTATGGAGAGGGAGTGATACCTTATTTAACTGATGCTCTGCAAGCAGTTGATGCTCGTGTACCGTACCGGAGTGTCATTTCTCCATCAGCCACTGATGATCAAATTGTTTCAGAGCTTTACAAGTTGATGACAATGCAAACTAGAGTTTTCATTCTGCACATGTTTCCATCTCTTGGCGCTCGGGTTTTTGCCAAAGCAAAAGAGATTGGCATGGTGAGTGAAGGCTATGTTTGGATCATGACTGATGGTCTAACAGCTGAATTTTTGAGTTCACCAAATGCTTCTGTCACTAATACAATGCAAGGTGCATTGGGTGTGAAACCTTATGTGCCAAGAACAGAAGATCTCGAAACTTTTCGAATTCGGTGGAAAAGAAAATTCCAACAAGATAATCCAGATATTGTTGATGCTGAGTTGAATATTTTTGGCTTATGGGCATATGATGCAGCAACAGCTTTGGCCTTGGCAGTTGAGAAAGCTGGAACTGCAAATTTAGGCTTCCAAAAGGCAAACGTTTCTAGCAATTCATCCACAGATCTTGCAACTCTTGGGGCGTCTTTAAATGGTCCAAACCTCGTTCAAGCTTTATCAAACATTACTTTCAAAGGTCTTACAGGAGATTACCTTTTCGATAATGGACAGTTACAGTCATCAGCTTTCCAGATAATAAATGTGAATGGCAATGGGGGAAGAGAGATAGGATTCTGGACATCAACCAAAGGGATTGTAAAAACGTTGAACTCAACAAATAATATGACTGCGTACTCAGGTTCTAACTCCGATCTTTCAACTGTCATATGGCCGGGTGATACAACTTCTGTTCCCAAGGGTTGGGAGATTCCGACGAATGGGAAGAAGTTGAGAATAGGAGTGCCTGTGAAGGATGGTTTCAGTGAGTTTGTGAAAGTAAAAAGAGATCCTAGTTCTAACACCACAACCGTCACTGGATACAGCATAGATGTTTTTGATTCTGTTGTCAAAGCATTGCCTTATGCTTTGCCTTACGAGTTCATCCCCTTTGCCAAGCCTGACGGCGAGCCAGCTGGAACTTACAATGATCTG
>Ga0325414_1006849_pt1 | contig 12122 bp, 5 predicted proteins | sample PopdelMetagenome_8_FD_206183 | JGI IMG/M metagenome (GOLD analysis project Ga0325414, IMG submission 206183) | Populus deltoides microbial communities from Bellville, Georgia, United States - Leaf-PdKOR-R3 | ecosystem: Host-associated > Plants > Phyllosphere > Phylloplane/Leaf | place: USA... | reverse complement strand
AACTGCCTTAAACCAAAAGATCCTGTTTATATTTCAAGCCATTGACGATCTCCTTCTTTTCAGTACCACTCTTCTTCATTTGTTGGGGGAGAATTGAAGAAGACGAAGATAGGTAATAATCTGGTGATGTGTGGCGAGGGAATTCTGAGAGCATCTGCACCACTTCTCTCATTGTGGGACGTTCGATGCTATTTTCTTGGCTACATAACATTGCAATGAAAAATAAATGCATGGCTTCGTCTTTTGGCACCATTGTTAGCCTTGGATCAACTATGTGCATGGCATCTTCTTTGCGACTGTTTGTTGCTCTTTTGCTCCATTGTACAATGTCAACTCCATCGCCGAAGTCTCCCACCGGCCTCCTCCCCGTGAGAAGTTCTAGCAGAACTACTCCAAAACTGTACACGTCGCTCTTCTCATCGACCTTCAATGTGTATGCATATTCTGCATTATTTAATTAAGAGATTAGACATAAATAATTTAGGAAAACGCCATTTGTAACGCAGTTACAAGCTACCCTTTTAAACCCGTAGCTAGTAAACAAACTGTACTGAATCAAAATAGTGCAAAAACAATCAAATGTTCATAGAAAAGGAAAAAAAAATCAAAACTATATATTTAAAAGGACCAAGACAAAAGGAGATGTCAGTATGCCAATAGAGACCAAAGCAGCCAAAAGGGACTTGTGGGTGGGAAACAGCAGGACAAGGAAAGGAACAACAAGAAGAAAAGATAGCCCTTTACACGTAAGATCAAATTAGTAAGGCACTGCTTCAAGGCATGAGATTTTTTTTTCTTTAAGAAAAAAAAGGAAAAAAAAATTGATCAAAAAAAGAGAAAGAAGATGATGATGTAAATAGGTGTGCATGTCGGTTAGCTTTCACCAATCTCAACGCCTTGTTACGTTAGACATCATTGTCAGACAATAAGATTTCTGTCAGATTTTAACATCTTAAATTCTGAGATCAGAAGTTTTGTAGGGTCCCCAGCAAGTGCTCTGCTTTTTTTTTTTTTTTTTTTTCTTGCTGTGGTTACCAAAAAAATTCTATGTTCCTTGTCTTGCTTGTCCCTCAGTCTCTCCCTCTGTGGCAAAAATCACGGGTGGTATTTTTAGCTGTTGCTTTAGCAGAGACAGAGAAAGAGAGACAGTTTAGCTAATTAGTACAAGTGTACAGCACCCACACTTGCTTTTTACAGTGGGATAAGGGAAGAGATGATCAGTTTTGTTATGAAGGAAGATGATTGTGGGATTTGAATACTAGGTATCACAAGTCAGAGATGATGATGATGATGATCATCATCTGGAAACTTGAGCTTATTGTTCCCTACGTAGGATTATCATACATAATTGATTACTTCATAATCATCTTTTTTCTTCTTACTAATCCTAATTATAAAACCCAACTCAATCCCGCGGGTCATTTCAGTAACTAATCTAATTAGTATTATCTGGTTTGAACCAAGTCAATTGAAAAATCAATCAATAATAATCTGGCCCAGATCGATCCATGTCAAGTTTTATAACTATAGTGCTAATTAAGTTGACCAGTCCAAATTCTTTCATTCACGAAATCTTAGAATTTTCTCTAGGAAGCTTTTTAAACCAATGTAAATTGAATTTTATTTTGTTTTCAAGGTTCATATTTGTTAGATATTCAAGAAATTAAACATGTTGCAGAAAATGAAATTTAGTGAAGAAACTAAGATTATTAGGGAGTTGAAGATGGTAAGTACCAGGTGCTATGTAACCATAAGAGCCTGCAATTGCCGACATACACTGGGATGCACCACCATCGACCAAGAATTTCGCTAGTCCGAAATCAGCTACATGAGCTTCGAAGCTGGAATTCAAGAGGATGTTGTTTGACTTTACGTCTCGATGAACAATCAACGGAGAACAATCATGGTGAAGGTAGCATAGGCCTTTAGCAGCTTCAATGGCGATTTTGTACCTCAAGTTCCATCCCAAGAACAATGCACCTTTTTTACCATGCAGTGCCTCTCCTAAGCTCCCATTTCTCATGTACTCGTAAACAAGCAAGTTGGTGTCCTTGTTGGAACAGAATGCCAGCAATCTAACAATGTTTCGATGTCTAATGTTGCCAAGTGTTTGAATTTCTGCTCTAAAACCATGGTCGTGGCTGTTGTTGCCAAAACCAAGTAGTTTTTTTACTGCAATTTCGACCCCATTCGGCATTTTCCCATGGTAAACAATCCCAGCTCCTCCTCTTCCAATTACATTGCCATCTTTCACACATTCAATTATGTCTGTCACTGTGAATTCAAGCTTTTGGAAGGTTGTCAACTTCCAGGAATCGGAACTGCTTTTCTTGAATGCCTTGGCCTTGATTAAGGCAGCAGTTGCAAATATCAGAGAGCATATCAGCAGGCCTAAAGCAAAGATTAGCTTGAAATTGCTGGGGGCTTTTCCTGGTGTGTTGGTGACGGTGGTGAAATTGCAAGGGTTGTTAAGGAGAGGACCGCAAAGTAGAGGATTACCAGCAAAAGAAGAGGCATTGAATAATGAGAATTGGCCAGATTCTGGGAGCTTTCCAGCGAAATCGTTGAAAGAGAAATCAGCAACGGTGAGGCTTTTCAAGGAACCAAGGGATTTTGGTATGGTCTGGTTCAAGTGATTTCTTGATAAGTTCAAGTAGTTCAAGTTACGAATGTTGGACATATCTGATGGGATTGGACCGGAGAGGTTGTTCTGGCTCATGTCAAGAAATGTAAGGTGGAAACAGTTGCCTATTTCAGGTGGAACCGGGCCGGAGAAGGAGTTTCTACTAAGATCAAGCTTCAGTACTTGAAGGAGTTCTCCTATCATTGGTGGGATTGGGCCTGAGAATTTGTTTCCACTGAGTAGAAGAGTTTGGAGGGAAGAGAAATTTGAAAGTGAAGATGGCAATGGACCTGAAAAGAGATTGTTTGACAAATCAAGTTGCCCTAATTTAACAGGTTTCAAGGAGCTATTACCATTTTCTGATAATGTCCCAGATAGGTAGTTGCTTTGAAACTCTGCTAAGATCAGCTCAGGCAAGTAAATAAATCCGATCGGAATGCTGCCATTCAAGTAGTTCTGACCCAACCTCACTTTGGTAAGACTATAACATGCACCCAAGCCTTCTGGGAGTGGCCCAAAGAGGAAATTCTTGAAGAGAATCAGTATCCTCAACTGATTGGATGAGCACAGGTCTTGCGGGACTGTACCGGTGAGCTTATTGGAGGACAAATCAAGAAGCTGGAGCTTCCCATTTCTGCCGAGGTTGGGGGGGATCTCGCCGGTGAAGTTGTTCTTCCACAGTTGCAATGTTTCCAAATTGGGCAAGTCTGCAATGTAGTCTGGAATTGAGCCATGCAGTCTATTCAAGAAGAGATTTAGGAGGTTGAGTTGCTTGAGATTGATGAACTCAAATGGGATTTCGCCAGTGAGTGCATTGTACGAGAGGTCAAGATTCACTAAGTTTGTCAAGTTTCCCAACTCCTTTGGGATGGAGCCTGAAAGGAAATTGATATGCAAATAGAGAGTGTGAAGCAGCTTCAAGTTTCCAAGCTCGTTAGGAATCGGACCATCCAATCCACAGCTTGAAAGATCCATGTGAACTAGATTCACCAAATTGCTCAGCTCCACCGGGATCTCACCTTCAAAAACATTGTAGTTCGCCAAGTAAATCTCTCTCAAGTTAGTAAGATTGCCTAGCTCACCTGGGATTTTTCCTTGAAGATTATTTCCCATCAACGAAAGATACTCCAACCCCGCTAGTTCTCCATAGCTTGTTGGTATTTTGCCATAGAAATAGTTTCCACCAAGCTCCAAGTGCCTGAGTTTCTTCAAGTTCAAAATCCCAAGAGGAAGGAAAGCAGTGAAGTTGTTGTCAAAAGCATCAAACACTTCCAAGTCTGCAATACTCGTGTAGTTCCAATCCAAACCACCATTGAATTGGTTGTTTGAGATGTTAAGAAACCGAAGATTACTCATGCCGGCCAACTCAATGGCACCGCTAAAGTTGTTTCCTGCGAGAGATAAGCTGGTGAGCTGATCAAGCTTTGAGATTTGAGGCGAGACAGAGCCATACAGATTAAAATCCGTCAGGTCCAACGAAGAAACTCGACCGCGAGAGCAATGAATTCCAACCCAAGAACAAACTGAGCTCGGATTCGACAAATTCCACGTGTTCAATACAGGTTCAGGGAATTCAAATCCTCGTTTAAGTGAGCCCAAGACACGAAAATCATCAACCAAAGAAGAAAGACAAGTGGTGCTTAGAAGAGAGAACAGGGTCAAAACAATGAAGGGGACCATGTTTTGTTGGCAGGATTTCTCAGCAAGATTTGTGTTTGGAAGGACTTGGAGGAAAGGGTGAAGGGATTTAAGGAGTCCAGAGATTATAGAGTTTCTACAAAAGGAAGGAAAAGTGAAGGGAATCTGAAAAACTTCAAGCGCGTGTTTAGGCCTAAGGAATCAAACATCTTCACAGAAAGAGTCTTCAAATACAAGGAAGAAGCTTGGCCTCTCCTTTCTCTGCTCCTCTTTTCTGTTCATTTCTTTTTCTTTGGCTTTCTTCCCTTTTCTCTTAAAGAAGAAGAAAGGGAAGCGGAGAGGAGAAGATTGAAATTCTTCTGAAATTCTTTTGTTCAAGTTGCTTTTTATGTCTTAATTAAGCTTTGAGCAGAGGAAGCTGAGAGAGAAGAGGGTAAAGAAGGTGTGCTAAATTATTCTTATGGAATAGTAACAGTGTTTATAAAGGAAGAAAATAATCATAAAGCCGTTGGATAACAGAAATTTAAAGATGAGATAGACCAGGGGGAGAAAAAGTAAAGTTGATGCTGCTCGCTCTCTCTCTCTCTCTCTCTCTCTCTCTCGCTCGCTCGCTAGCAGCTCCCTCCTTTTCTTTTGTGTGACAAACCTACCCTTTAGCTTTAATCAAAGGATGCTCTTTATAGCTTTGATTCTTTGAATGAGAAATGGTGGAATTGCACTTTCAATGATTTGAAAAAAAAATGGCTGCATTGTCCTGTTGCTTTTCATAATTGACACCCATGGATCCTCATTTTCTTTTGCAATTCTCATCTCCACATTATGATTGCCAACAAGTGGGCAAAATTATTGATGCATCAAGTTATTAATTGATTTCATTGTTATTTTATACTACTTTATGATCTCAAAATTAATCCTATGTTGCTCCGAAGGTTTAAGCAGGGCATCCGAGTTTTATTTAAATAGCATTTAGTTATTGTTTCAAGACAGAAAAAATATATATTTTCATGTTTTAAAAACATATAAATCTATTCTAAAACTACAAATTTATTTTATGTTTTTCTGTCTCTTTTATTCCAATCATGTGTATTCTTGTCCCTCTCCTTGTGTTAATTCGGAGACATGAACCAAACAAAACACAATCTTATTACTCGGTTTTTGCCATTGAAGGTACTATAAGAGTGATCATTTGACAATTGTTTGGATAACTTCGGTGAATGAGTCATGTATTGTACACAGAATTAAATTCCATCAGCAATAGTATAGCTAGAAATGGTTATCTTTCGCCATGAACAATTTTTTTTTTTAAATGAATTAGCCAGGAACATATATGTACAAATTGGATGGAAAAGCACATTGACACCGATGCATATTGGACCCATAAAAAAGTTTCCTGGTCATGTTATACGATAAGTTGGACCAAAGAAAAGGAGTGTACTTGATCAAGAGAGAACGTAGAATTTTGTGTACTTTGATGCAAATCCTACACACACAAACACATTTAAACTTGCGGGGGATGGTTTTTTAGGGTTAATTTTTCTTAATTTTATCTTGAGATTGCAAACATGTGCCTGCAACAAACAGTACTGGGCTGTAAGAAGTAAAAGATGATGATTATTAATATATCATTACAATGTTTGCTGAATGATCAATATATAATTATGTAGTATGGATAGGTTGCATGGAAGGAGGAACCAGTGGAAGCTTTCTTTTCTTTTTTTCATCAGCTTTATTCCTTCTTCTTCCTTGCCCTACAGGACTGGGACCAAAATTTCTCTTAGTTAATGTGCATTTGAGCTTTATTAGAAGATGGAATAGTCTTAAAGAGAGGGCTGAAAAGGAAAAGCAAGTGATATTTGCTTTTGATCTTCCACTTCAAAAGAAAAAGTAAAGAAAAATCCATGACCCCTCCTTCCCACTTCTTTCACATGGAAAAGAGTGCTCTTGTATTAGCTTGAACTCCATCAAGACCTAAGACCTCTCTCTCTCTCGACCCCTCGTACATGGGAAAGAGTGCTCTTGTATATATGAGCATGGACTTCACTCACTCTCTCCTCTCTCTTGCTTTCATGTGTGTATTGTCATAAAATAATGCATGGTTAATTGGCTCCACTTGTAGCTTGGTAGTTTACTTTCATGGCGCAAGGGGGTGATCTTAATTTTGAGGCGTCTCTATCTGTCTTATTGATGGGCGCAGGCCTGCCCTCTTTGAAGAGTCACTGTCTCGTGGCTTGCATCTACCTTTATGTGGTCGGTCTCTCACTGTTTTCTTTGGCAATGACATGCTAGGGGTTCAGTTCTTGTATATGTTTAGCTAAATTCCAAGAGCTTCTCTACTTCACTTTTGTCTAAATCTCTCATGTCCAAATTCATGAAGCTACGACACCATTTTAACCTAACCTTCTCCTTTGTTGCAGAAGGTTAGCCGAATAACTATAAAGAGTATACAATTAATTAAGAAATGATCTTATGATCATATGTATATTAACCAATATATTTCATAGTATAAGTTGTTCAACTCCATTTGAAAAATAGTGTCCTCTCATATTTCTCACATAAAAATGCTCAAGAACCTACAGATATAAAAGTGTTTGCAGATTGAGAGGACACAAAATAAGGTCCCTTGCACATTGTTTCCCGAGAGATTATTGCTCGAGACAAAGTTATTATTAAAGGCAACCTATGTATGAACAAGACTCGGTGATGAACCGGGTGAATTGATCAAGATTAATCAAAATAATGCCATTAAAATGATATTATCTTGAAAAATAATTAAAAGTTAAATTAAATTTTAATGAGATCGATCAAAATTGGAGTTGACTAACCTACCTAGATTTTATTTTTTTGAAACCTAAACTTTACCAAGTTTCGAATCAACCCACTAGGCCGGGTTTAGTAACATTAGCTTGAGAAGGATTTATTCAATTAAGGTGAAGGAAGGTTTATCCTCAATCATGAATTGACTTCGAAGAAGGAATTAAGCATGATATAATTGTCATTGCCAGTTGTGAGTTAGATTAAATTTTGCTGAACTAGAACATGCTAACATATTGTTTTTGCACCGAATGAAAACATGGTATCCGACTCAAAAGCATTAGCAAGGAACATTATGCAATATATATTCCATATTATATGCAAAAGGAAAGGGGAAAAAAGAAGAAGAAGAACAGTTGACTTTCTGCCATAGAATGTGAAATAAGGTAGCATACAAAAAGATGAAGGAGAAGAAGGAGAAGGGGAAGGAGGGGAAGAACCAGGTTCCTTATCTTTCTTGAGGAATTATAGTTAAAAGCAGCTTTAGAAATCTTGGGCTGTGACATTGCTACAATGGCAGCTGTATCATTTCAATCAAAGCTGAAAGAAAGCACATTTATTTTAGTTCCTCTCGCATGGCAATCTTGTAAGAACAATTAATATGGAAATGGCAGCAGTATCATTTCAATCAAAACTCGTGTTCGAACTTCGAAGGCAATTAGATCAGAACTGAATTTCAAGAAAAACGGTTTACATTAAGAACCATAGCGTTTACTTCAATAATCATTCTCTAATCACTTGCCTCTCCAAAAAGAATTATAATATTTTAAATAGTTAAAATTGAATTTTACATAGAAATAAAAATCAGAATCCCTAAACATATAGAAGAAATAAAAATCGAAATCGAAATTAAAGAATAAAAAGAAGAAAAATAGCTGACTTTCTGCCATAGAATGTGAAATATTGTAGTATACGAAAAGAAGAATCAGGTTCCTAATTATCTTTCTTGAGGAATTATAGTAAAAAGCAGCTTTGGAAGTTTTAGCCGTTGTTTGGAACTTGTTTGAAATGATGTTTTCTATAAATTTGATTTTTTTGTTTAAAATTAGTTTTTTATATATTTTTTTTATTGTTTTAATGTGTTAATTTTAAAAATAATTTTTTTAAAATAAAAAAATATTATTTTAATAAATTTTTTTAAAAAAATAATTTGAAATGCAACCACTGATCCGTTACTACGCTTCCAAACATTCTTATTAAATTGTGATATTGCTGCAATGACAGTTGTATTATAATTTCAATCAAAGTCGAAAAGAAAACACATTTATTTTAGTTTCTCACATGATTGCAATCTTGTAAGAATATTTAACATGGAAATGCATTTATTTGTAGTGGAAATAAATAGGATATATGTGTAGTCTGCTATGAGTGATTAAGTGTTCAAATTAAATTAAATTATGCATATTAATAATATTTTTATGTGTGTTTACTATTATTAGGTTATGAAATTTAATAACTTCTAAATAATATAGCATGCTAATTAATTGATTTATAGTTTTTATTTGACTGAAAAGTGAAAATGTAACATTTTATTTTCTCAAATTTTAATAACAATTCATATTTTTCAACTTGGTGTATCTTATTGTTTACATGAAGATTCAAAACTTTTCTCATAAAAATAACTATATTTATATGCTAAATCACTTGATTAGAAAACCCTAATTTACAGTTACAAACTCTTATTTTAGTAAATGTTTCTTGAAACATCAATCAAATGATTTTAAAATGACCTGATTTTTTATTGGTGTAGCTTTAAAAATCTCATGAAAATTTGCATAAATATAACTGTGATTTTTATTAAATAATTATCGCAATTTAAAAAATTAATATATTAGGTGAAATATCTATTATATATCATTTTGTACTATTCTAAAACTTGGCCTAACCCATTAATTCAAAAAAAAAAAAACTCGCATTTTTTAACCAAAACAAAGCCATCTTCGATTATTTTTTTTAATTAAAGATTAAATTGACTTGGATCATCATGAATTTTTATCATGAGGCAGGGCTTAATATTATCATTTTGTACTATTCTAAAACTTGTCCCGACTCAGGTCAATCCAGTTAAAAAAAATTACTTCATCATTTTTTTTTATCAAAACAAATTCATCTTTTTTTTAAAAAAATTGACTTGGGTCATTATGAATTTTTACCGTGAAGGTAGGGCTTAAGAACACTACAACATTTAACAATTTTACTAACAAAATTTTTCTATTGGCGTGCGATTAACACTTTCATCGGTATACTGTTCGTTTCGTCGGTATATTTTCATCGGTGATAGTGGCATATGCAGTAATTTTTTTCAAACTCTCTGGAAAATACTAACGGATGAATTCTGTATGTAAATCCGTCTATGATAATTAAAAAAAAATTAAAAATAAAATTGTATAAAATAATTAATATAAAATTGTATGGATAAAAAAATAATTAAACAAATAAAATTGTATAAAATTGAAATATGTAAAAATAATTGAATAATATAATAAAATTTTATATTAATAAAATCCAAATGTTCATTACAATTTTATTTGTACAATAAAAATTAAACTAGAACAATGGCGATGCTGGAGGAGGAGGAGGAGGAGGCTGGTCGTTCTTGTGACAATATGACAAAAAAAAGAGCGCATATATACCACTCATATGTAATCACATGTGAATGATTATTTAACCTGATCATAAATTACTATTATCAATGGCATTATTAACGAAATAATTTTATTTGTAACTTTGTCGGTAATTCTAGCGGTGTTTTTGGCAAGTCACTATATAAACAACTCGGTTTGAATCCTACTATAACATTATCGGTAAAGTCATTCATAAAAAATTACACATCATAGCACAATAATTAAGTTTTTTTTTTTTTCATATTCCGTGAGTCCATTTATATTTATTGAATTTGTGGTTGTGGAAGAAGCCCTTGGATCAATGATGATCGTAGTCATATGATCATGCGATATGATGGGAAAATAAGAGTACATAAAGAATTGCTAGCTGGTGGTGTCATCCAAAAATGACTGAGATTGGAAAGGTCTCCTGATCAAGATTTGATCTTTCATGGAGAAATAGAGACGAGAGTTCTGTGCTGTGTACAGCTCATCTACATTGCCAGTGCTTCTGCTCTTTTCTTGTACTGCTCTATCTATCGTAATAAGAAATTTGTATGCATGATCATACACTATGGAATATATACAAAATAAAAGAATATACCATATGATTAAATGCAGGGGTGGTGTGTGAAGAGCACGATCCAATGGGCTAGGAGGAAAGTGCTTCCACATCAGCTGCCCCGGCAAACCCTATCCCCTTCTCATGCCATGGAAGTACGATCATGCTACTGCCAACAACCATCGAATCCTTCAGTGCTGTTTCATATCCTTTCAAGCTCACTCAGAACAGAGAAATCTCACCTTTATTCTTTTCGTACATGTCCTTTCAATTAATTTTGTGCACCTTTTAGCTTGTTCATGTTCAATTCTTAGGGTTACGAGAACCATTAAGCAAAACAACCATATATAGGAGGTTGGTGGCCATGATCGAGCGGTGATTAAGCTGGTTGCTGGAATGAAGAGTGCATATATATAGGTCTTGATGGTCGAATGTGGACATGGGACATGAAAATATACTTTTTAAAATTGTTATTTAAAAAGATTTACAATTGTTTTGTATTCGCAGTACAACGCGTTTTAATCCATGATAAGAATAATATATCATAAAAATAATATATTTTCATTTCAACTATGGTTAATTCAATCGCGGTGTTGTAACATGTAACGAAAAATTTCAACAGTTAAATTAAAATTAATTTTTTCTTTGAAGATATATAGTTCTCACAAATAAAATCACTGTGTTGTTTATCGAATCATTAGATCTTTTAGAATCAAGTTTCAGTCTAGACTCTGCTGTTCGAGATGGTTTTGTTAATTTTTTATTGGAGTGTTTTGAATTTGTTGTTTTATTATGGATTTTGTTTTAATTTCTTAAATTTTTTTGGATTTTAAGTTATTTTCTATATAGTAGAGATAAGTTTTCTTGACATATTTAAAGTTCATGTAAACCTTTAAAAAACACAACCACTATATATCTAAATTTAAAAGAATAAATTTACAAAGAATTTAAGGTTTATTTATAAATGCAGCCATTAAATTCTTCCTGAGCTTGGAGGCTCGAAAATCTATACTCAAGCACAATTAACCTCATAAGGATTAACTCAAAGAACCTGATGAGCTTATGTTGTGTTGAATTGGGTTGAGTAACGAGTCAAAAGCTTGTGCTCGCTCATTCAAACATGCAAGCTAGGCATGCATTCTTTTATGTTGACAAAACTGTGAAGAAACAAATTAAAGAATTAGGGCTCCAAATTTAAATATAAAAAGAAAGAAAAAAAGTTAGGGCAATGGTGTTGGCTGGTTAACGGTATAATAGACAAAATTATTAGTATCACATATATATATATATATATATATATATAACGTAATCAATGATGGCATGGTAAACAACATTATTGTCTCTTGACTGGCGGCACTCTGATCACTTGTGAAAAACAAAGCAAGAGCACAGAAAGATAAAGCTCGAGGAGCTTTCGGGCTTGAACCCTAGGGAACACCTTTAGCCATGGCCAAAATAGCTTCTTTTTTTAAAAAGAAGAGGATGACTCGTATTTATACTAATTGAATGACAAAAGAAGTATATCATTGGGAGGTGGTAATGGCAATGGTCCTCCTCCTCTTATGCAACTATGCAAGCACAGGGAAAGGGAGAAAAAAAAAAAAAAGAGGAAAAAGGAAGGAAAGAAGTAAAGAGAAGATCAAAAGAGATGCTTCTAATAATTAATTCCTGTAAATAAAGCTATTTATTTATTTCGGAGTGGGTTTGCAGTCGGATTTCACAGTATTTATATATTCTAAAGATGATTATTTAAAAAATCTATACATTAATTCAAGTTAATTCAATCAATATCTGTCAACTTTATATTAAATTGTAATTACTAATTAGCCACTGTATATATATAGGGAGAGAGATAGTGATGTGCTCTCTTGTTGTTCCTTTTTTT
>Ga0325414_1006848_pt1 | contig 12124 bp, 4 predicted proteins | sample PopdelMetagenome_8_FD_206183 | JGI IMG/M metagenome (GOLD analysis project Ga0325414, IMG submission 206183) | Populus deltoides microbial communities from Bellville, Georgia, United States - Leaf-PdKOR-R3 | ecosystem: Host-associated > Plants > Phyllosphere > Phylloplane/Leaf | place: USA... | reverse complement strand
CTTCCACAGTGAGTGGCGACCACATACTCCAAGAAAAAGAGAGAGAATGGCAAGGCAAATAGTTTATAAACACAGTTTTTGTCCATTACCCATGATACATCATAATCTCTTCACAGAAAGCTTTACATACTTCTATAGAGGAGACACTTTCCAGAAAAGCAGAATAGAAGTTTCCTGAAGACAAACATCCAGATAACATTGACTGATTACTTCAAGATGAATGCATTTCAAGAACCGGCTAATTGTTCCTTAGATAAAGCCTGAGTTCTGGTGAGATGACTTAGCAACAATGCTTATCAATTGCAAGCACAGGTACACATTACACTCAACATGCTTATTCTTTAAGTGGAATGTTCTGTGGTCACTACTTAAAGGGAGCTAAACTGAAGACTACTCAAGAAAGCTTTGAACTCAAAATTGTGAGATGCCTTCCAATTGTCCACGTGAATGATTTCCATTTTATTTTCGAGTCTCATGTCCGGACACTATACCAGCCTCAAAATTTTATGCATTTTCAGATCATTTATAAAATATCTAACATGTTACCTCCTTAGTGACGAAAGAACATCAACAGGGGTTCCTGATTCAATGCTTTGTTTCCATGCTCTCTCAAGTTCTGATGCAAGTTGGTAGCTATCCTGCACATTGAAATACGTAGTTCATTTAGGTGTATTTTTGAAATTGTTCATTCAACTCAATTTTTGCTCAGTCTCTCTCCTTGAGAACTTTTGAAGACAATAATATCCGATAAGAAACATGATACTGCTCATTTATTTTATGTAATAAAAGTAAAAATTTATGTTAAGAGGATGTACATAAATATATTTTTTTCAGTGAAGGAGACATTCAAAAGTTCAAGAAGCATAAGAGAAATACACAAGAGGCCAATGTTAATTTGTGATACAATCCTTGGAAACGTTTATACATTTGAAGGTAAAAACTACCAATAAAGCATCGGTCCAGATTCACAAAGAGGAAGGTATACCTCAATGGCCATGCATCCCCCTTGACCCATATTCGGTTGCATGGCATGGACAGAATCCCCAAGCAAGGTCACGCGGCCCTTTCCCCATGTAATAATGGGTTCCCTGTCATAAATGTCACGTCGAAGAATGGAATCTTCATCTGTGGTCAGTAGCAAATCTATCACATTATCACACCAACCCTCAAATATTTTCAAGAGCCTATCCTTTTTACCTGCAGAAATATGAATAGGAAAGATAACATTAGAAACTGACATTAGAAAATGATAAAAAAAAAAAGTGCTTCATCACCATTTTAATCCTTTTACTCATGAGATGGATTCATCAATATTATCATTGATTAATGGCTTAATCTTACTTTAAAGTGCACTTTGTTAGAGGATTCAGAATCCAAATGAACATTAAGAATCGCTCATAGTTCATTTAAAACTCAGCACTGTCACTCCACTCCACCACATTGACCAATAAAACGACAAATACTTGAAACATAACTTCAGTAACATAGAACGAAAATACTATTTATTTCTCAAAAGCCATATTTTATAAAAGGAGGAACCTCCTGTTGTAAATTTACCAAGCAGTAAGAACTTCATGACAGATTACATTCCACAAACATCCTTTCTTACAACATAAACTGCTATAGTATCACAAGCATATTTTAACCTTATTGCTTTTGGTTTATGACTTCTCAGTTGAAAGCTTAGACCTTGTCAGATGCAATTGTATTTTGTATCTTAAAAAGGAGTTTAGATGACTTTGAATGATCATGTTGTCAAGCCAAGATCACAAATATGTTGCATGAAGTAAACTTATTTCTATGAAACACTAAAAGAATGTTTCAACTGTATAAATACTTGAACAAAATATCCTATTCAGAGCATGCTTATAATGGATCTAGAGCTTCTAAAAAGTATCTACCATGGGGGGCATCCATGCCACCAGGTGGTTCCTTGTGAAATGCATACCACTGCATCTTTCCAGCACCCACGTCTGAAGAAACGAAGTATTGTTTGTGACCCAAAAATACACGATACCTTCAATAAAAAAAATTAAAAAATCAAAGTTAGCATCTAGATGAAATTCAATTCAACTAATTAAAATTGTACATTCTATTGAATTTGAACAAGGTATCCTGTGCAGAAAAAAAGCACCTATGAAGGTGGAAAGTTGATATTCAATGAAATCAAACATACCCAACAGTCTCAATATCAACAGGCACAAAATCTGCTATACCGGTATAACATGTATAGCCTGAGTACACTGGTTCCTTGGGCCCGAATAAGTTCTTCCTCACCTGTGCAGGAGACAAACATAAGGAATTTCAATCACACTATAGTTCTTAACTCCAGAACAATATAAATTGTACTTGTAACAGAACTTTATATGCACACTCTATTGTGGCGATTGACTGATAGCATTTGTTGAGATCATTCAAAAGATAGTTTTTATTTTGATAAAATTTGCTCTCAAAGGGACAAAGAAAGAACTTGACGTAGCAATACCTTTGACCATATTCCATCAGCACCAACTAGGAGATCGCCTTCGTATTGTTGCCCATTCTCGAGCACCACAGTGACCTACACTTGTAAATTTCAAAGAACAAATTAATAAATGTGAAAATTCAAGATGTGGACAATATGCTTTTAATTGACAAACCAGTAAGTCAAATGAATATCCCATTGAGCAAGAAATGAAAACCTAGAAAGAACTCTCAATGAAGGAAGGAGTTGACAAAAGGACAATCTTCAACAAATCAGCAGTTCATATTACCTTATCCCCATCATCCTGAAAACTAACAACATTACTATCATTAAGAATCATATCATCTCCAACTGAACGAGCTAGGATTTGTTGCAAAGTCATTCGGCTAATAACTCTTGTGACCGGAAGCCCTCGTTCTGCTGCAGGAGTGAAGGTATCAAACTTGACATACCTGATAACCATTTATCATTCAATGTCATTGGGGGCTAACACTTACATCTGATAGGCCAATCAAAACAACAAAGTTCTGAAACACATGTAATTTTTGTTGATAGTACGAGACTTTTCTTTGATAGTATAAACTAGCAAGTGATCCAGGTCTACCAATCATCATTTCTGCTGCTTCGAACGCAATTATATTTTTCATTAGAAATTTTCAGGTCTGTTGAGGCCAAACCACAAGTTTTGTTAGAAAATTTCACGAACAAGCCCAAAAACAGAAAAAGTTTCAGTTTCGGAAGTTTTGTAAGCCCACTATGTGATTCTGATTGATTAGAAGGAAAAAAGAAGAAGCAAAAAGAACAAGGTTGGGATATATCCAACCGGATTTCAATACTTTACATATCAGTAAGCCTGGAATTTGTTCACTTTCACTGTTTTGGGAATTGTCAGTGTGAAAATCATCGCTTTCAACCTTTACAAATTACTTACAGCCTCATACAAGTTTATTGTGAGAAAAAGATGCAAACTTCAGCTTCATATATCAGTTTCACTTTTTTTAAGTAATCAGAACTAGCACAACTTGCTAATCACCATACTCATAAACTTCAACTACAATTACAAAACAACTTCAGCAGCAAGAAAAACAAACCAACAGATTCTTCAAATTCATCACCATGGATACAGCGAACCACAACTACAAAGCTTCAATTCTTCAAACATAACCGAAATTACCATAAACTTGAGAGGCCAACCACAAAGCTATAGACTTAAATCAAAATAAATACCAAGTAACGGAAAAACAAAACGAGGGCATATATGTAGGATTAAAGATGGAAACAGCATACCAAGTACCAGAGACCCCATCAACAAGTCCATTAATCCTATCACCAGTGATACACCCAGCTCTCATAACCTCCTCAGCAACATCTAAATCAATAGCTTCCAAAGCAGCCAATGCATTGCTCTGTATCTGAATTGGACCTCTATATTGTCCTTCTCCTCTTACTGCACTCAAATCCTTCTCAAAAACCATCACATCAAACCCTTTCTTTTTTGCTGCCAACGCAAAAACCAGCCCTCCAATCCCACCTCCAGCAACCAGAACCTTTAACTTTCTTTGCTCCGATTGTTTCCCTTCTGATTTACTCCCAGCAGGTGTCTCAGTCACTACAGCTTTCACTTTCAATTTCTTAGCACTAGTACTTGTCTTGGTTTTGAAGTTGTAGTTAGAGTGTGTGGAAGACAACAACTCTAGTGAGCTGTTGTTAAGGATTGGGGTTGGAAAGTGGGTTCTTGAAGAAACAGCTGTTAAAGTGTTGCCAAACAAAGTTGAGGATGCCATTTTTGCTGTGCCTTTCTTGTTCTGTGTTTGATATGGGAAAGCTTAAAACAAAGAGTAAAATGTATATGGAGTTATGGCCACTACTACTCTTACCATGTAAATTGTATTATATGCTATTGCTCCTTTTGATGCCAGTAGTTTTTCTCTTTGATAAGGAAGTGGGATTTTTTGTTGTTCTTCTTGTTGCTCAAAATTGGTGGGGTTTGAGAGATTTTGAGCCAATCCATGAATTTGAAGCAAACAAATATAGAACACTAGTCCCCCAGATTGTGATGCCACGTGTCATTTCCGTGTGAGAGTATCATTGACAATTGTTGACATCTCTCTGGTGGCCGTTTCTCGTTAACAAATATTACTAATATATTATTAATTATTAACAAAAACTAACGGGTTGGGAACAATTGTTAACCACGTTCCACGTCCATTGCATCGTAGAATAGTAGTCTACAGTTTAGTTTTGTTTTGTTTTTTGAGTTTTTATAATAATTTTTTTATTAATTTTTTTTTGTTGATTTATCTTTTATTATTAAAGTGATTGAAAATTTATTTTTATATTTTATTTTTATTTATTTTGTATTTTCATAGAGATAGTGTACTTTGTAAATTTGATAGGATAACCCAAGTTACCTTAATTTATTATAAGTTTGTGGAGTGTTTTTTTTTAATTGCCTTTAACTTTTTTGTATCATCTATTTTTTTTCATGTAGTTTAAAAAAATTAGTTTAAGAAAAATATCATGTTATTAAATTTCATAAAATCTATAAGCTTATTCACAGGTTTGGCTGGTTGACTTGTTTCATAGGTATGATGAATTTAATTTTTTTTAATTTCATCCTTAGATATTGAGTTAATTGAGAATTTAATTTCATAATTTGTTTTATTTTATTTTCTATGAGGTTATCACGGTCTAAAAAAAATCTCGGTATTAGGTTGATATTTGATTTTGCGATTGTCTATTTTTGTTATCTATAGTTAAACAAAAAATGGTTTAGAAAAAATAAAATATAATTCCAATGGAGTCCATAACTCGGTTCACAGGTTTGACTTGCTAACCCGATTTATCCAATTCACAGGCTTGACTAGTTTACCTATAGACTATATTTGTTTTTTTGTCATTTATTTTTTTTATTTCGTCCTTAAATATTTAATTGATTGGGAAATAGACTACATGCTTTATTTTTGTTTGCTTTCTATAGAGTTGTCAGTGTTTAAAATAAATATATATTTTTAGGTTGGAGTCCAATTTTGTGAGCATATATTTTTATTATATAATTAAATGAAAAAGTTTATATGAAAAAATTATTAAATTCAATAAAGTCCATGACACGGTCGCAGGGGGACCGAGATCGATCTAATTTGTCATTGTCTCAATATTTTTTTAAAAAAAGTAACCATCTTGAATCTTTTTTTAAAAGTTAAGTCATGTTTTTAACAATAATCAAGATTGTATTTGGATCAATGAAATTAATCGATTTAAGTCGGGTTAGTGTCCATGTATTTTAATTGAAAACTCGATTTAGGCAAAGAGTTGAGTTGAGTTGAGTAATTTCAAGAATGCTCAGTTTGACCAAGTTTAATGACATTATAAAAAAAAATTTCATGCTTTTAATATTTTTTTATATATTTTTTAAAAAAATAGTCCAACTTGAGAAGGATCACTGACAAATATACTAGTTAAAGTACTATTTTTTGAAAATTGTCCGTTTATGATTGTTTATAAAGAAAATCTTGAGCTCTTATATAAATATTTTGTGATTTTAAGCACCCCAATCTTTATTTTTTGCACATTAAACCTATAAGTAATTAATGAATACTAACAACAAAATTACTAGGAAGATAAATGATATGAAAAAATTCAATAAATTTATTACCATTTTATAAAGAGAATGAAGTTACTGAGATTAAACATCAAATCTTCTTTCTCATTTTAGTTTTTGGAAAAAACATGGCATAGTGATGAATTAGTGTGTAATTATTCTATTATAATAGTTATTTATGTATCTAGTATTTTTATTTAATTAAATATGTTTAAATTTTAATGATCCATTTTATTTGATTATTAGGTAAAGGTGAAGAGCTATTCCCATTGCCTAGTTTAAAACTCAATGAACCTCTCAATAAAATAAACAATATAATTAACCAATTTAAGATAGTTTCTACTTGAAATTATAGTTATTAAATTCGGTCTGGAAATTAACTCGATTAAAAAACTAGATCCTAAATTTTATGAATCAACCCGGATTTAATAACAGTGCTTGAATAACGACATGAAATTGAAGAATAAGTTAGGTACAGCGTTTGGCCACTTGAATCAAATATCAAGGAAAGGTGATGGAACGGGGAAAAGAATCCCAGTAAAGGCAGAGAGAGAGAGAGAGAGAGGTCTAATGTGATGGCATTAACAAAATCATAATGGGAGATTAGGGCGGTGGAGAGTAAATTAACTAATTAGAAGAAGAGAAGTACGCGAGCGTTTGGTATTGTGTTTGTAACTGCGTTTTGTGTAAATTAAAATTTTTTTTTTATTAAAATTGAGTGCGGTTTATACTTTTTGGATCGTTTTGATGTGCTGATGTCAAAAATAATTTTTAAAAAATAAAAAAAATCATTAACATACATTTCGACACGAAAAACTATTTAAAAAACATTCACAATCACAATATCAAACATGCTGGCCACCCATGCTTTTAGCCCTTCCTTTGGGGTTGGAAGGTGGAAACCACCCAGTGACCAACCGCATGCGTGGCGTACGCAAGGCTGCAATGGCCTACCCCCACCTCCCCATTCGATGTTGGTGTCAATGTCAGTGTCAGTGTCAATGTCAATACTAAAGGCGGCAGGTAATATTTCACGTTCGAGATGTAATAGAAATATGTTACGTTAAGTATACCTGAGCAAAATTATAAAAGAGTTATTTTAAAATATTTTATTTTTATTTTTATTATATATATATATATAATAAATAGGATATTGGATAATTTTCATTTTTTTTAAAGTGAAAACCATCTTCATTTCATAAAGTATAATAGATATATACTTTATTTATTCATGAAATTTTTTTTATTGACAGAGGGTTTTAGATCATTGTCGAAGTAATTTTTAGCGTCTGTTTAAGATTGTGATAGCGGTTACGATTTAAAATGTTTTTTTGTTTAAAAATGCATTAAAATGATATATTTTTTTATTTTTAAAAAATTATTTTTGAGATCAGCACATCAAAACAATTTAAAAATATATAAAAAAAAAATTACAATTTTTTTTAAAATTTAACATAACTCGATTTGATCGCATTTCCAAAAGTACTATTAGTCTAAGCTAACTTTGTAATCAACATAGTCAAATTCTATTGGTCGCGATTACTTAGAACATGTTTGGGATGCGGTGCAAATTACGTTCTCAAAAAATTTTAATTTTTTTTGTTAAAATTTAATATGATTTATATGTTTTGGATTGTTTTGATGTGTTGATGTCAAAAATAATTTTAAAAAAATAAAAAAAATATCATTAGCATCTATTATCTATAGTTGAATGTTGATGGTGGCACAAAATGGAGCCCAACACTAAGAAAAAGAGGTGCAAAACCACGTCTAAAGAGAGAAAAAGGAAGGCCAACACCTCACCTAGAAGGGCAAAACCAAACCCAACAAGGAAGGAGGAAGGAAGGGCAAAACCCAACAAGGAAGGAGGAAGGAAGGGCAAAACCTAACACAGAAAGGCAAACGAGGCCCAAATGGTGGAGAAGAAGAGCTTAAAACCAAGTCCAACAGTGCTGGAAAATGGGTTCAAAACCAAACTCATTGATCTTCTTGTTTTTGTGTCTTAGGCAATTCTCATTCTTGTACTAACACGACACATCAAACAATGTTTTAAGCAAGCTCACACCACCACAACCTCTCACTTAAATGCCTCTTCTTACAAGTTAACAATGTGAATGAATGTCAACATGAATGTCTTATTTTACAAGTAAGTTAGGCTGATGAGTCTACTCATTTCAGGGATTAATATAATTATAACACAGCAATGCATTTTATTACTTCTAAATTAATGTCAAATTTAAAATAGTCTACAAATGCTTTAAAGAGTTTTGATAATTTTTCATCAAGATTGCATCTTTTTTTTGTCAATTTTTGTTGAAGTTTTTTGAATGGTTAGGTCAATGAGCCTTATAGTTTTAGAGATTAATTTGGGCCTAACGCTTGATTTTTAAACATTAAAAGATCCCATAAAAGCGTTGACAAGTTTTATCAAGTTTTGTTTAAAATTTTAAATACTTAGATCGATGAGTCTTCTAGTTTTAGAGACCGACACAAGCCTAACATAATGCTTCTATAAAAAAAAAATAATTATTGAGTTGCGAGATTCTTGATCTAGGATTTGATGCTAACTTAAAAAAACATCAATCAATAATAAATGACTTATAAATAAATTCAAAAAATAATTTAGACAATTAAAGGCATGCATAAAAAAATAAATTTAAGAGAAACGTATAGCTAAGATAATATTTTCTTAGAAATGCTATGGTAAGAGTGATGTTTATCTTTCATTAAGTATAACCACTTCTTTACTTAAATCTATGAAACTAATGCATATTTTAGGATTTTTAGTATCTTAAAAACTAGATGGTGACTTTATTTTTATACATATATAAAAATTGTTTTGATATTGAAGGTTTTATTTATGCTAGGTAGCGACAGTTAATAAAAAGTATTTTAATATATTTTTAAATAAAAAATATTTTAAAAAAATCCACTACTACGCTTTCCAGCATCCCTTCTAAACAAAATCAACAAATATTTGCTATGTTATCGAAAATCCAAGAAATTTTTAATAAAAATATTTTAAAAAAATATTTGCTACTAGACTCTCTAAATAAAATAAATAAATATTTGCTAGGCTACCGAAAATCCAAGTAAACATCAGTGTCATTCCATTATGGCGTCAGGTTGGATGTTTTAGGAAGTAACCTTAACACTTTTCCATCATAATGTCCTAACTTAACTTAGGATAGTGATTATTTTGGAAGTAAGAAAGAGATTATTTTTTGAAAATATATTAAAATAATATTTTTTATTTTTAAAAAATTATTTTTGATATTAACACATTAAAATAATCTAAAAATATTAAAAAATATTAATTTAAAATAAAAAATAAAAAATATATTTTTTTTTAAAAATAACCATGAAATATGCTAGTAACTGATAATTTAGCCATTGGTGCCTATGCAATAACATATTACAGAATGATGACTTATTTGTTCTCTAAAATTTAGCAATAATACTTATCCACACGGATGAACAACCACTACAATGAAACACTTCGTTAAAATGGATCTGTCATCGAGTGGGCTGTATTCTGTAGTGATTTGAGATGCGAGATTACTGTAATTTATTCATAGCCAGTAACCAGCATAAAATCACAAGTCAATTTGTAGCTAGCCTTTTTTCTTCCGTCCTCAAATGAGATTAAATATGTGTTTCATAATGGATAATTTTTTAAAAATATATTTTTAATTAAAATATATTAAGATTTATTTTTAATATTAATACATTAATAACATTATTGAAAAAATATATTAAAAAATATTAATTTAATACATCTTTAAATATAAAACAAATTAAAAAAAACTTTAAAAAATAAATTGAAACACTATAAACATGTATGTTTATTTGTTCGAGTTGCCGAGAATGAGGGCACTTGGATTATTTTGATACGTTGATGTTAAAAATAATTTTAAAAAATAAAATAAAATATTATTTTAATATATTTATAAATAAAAAATACTTTAAAAAATAACCACAATTACATTCTAAACACAAGCCCGCGACATGTAAGTTAGAGAGTGCTTTTCACATAGTAATTGGACCAAACCCATACAAGTTTAGTCACTTATGATTTAAGTGTGTTTGGGAGTTACATGATGTAACTATGTCTGAAACAAATGTCAACAGAGTAATTGGACCAAACCCATACAAGTTTAGTCACTCTCTCTTTATTTTTAAAAGAGTGATCAGTGCAACTATACAAAGCAACTAGAAGCAGTAACGCCCAACACATTAAAGCCACGTTTTTAGTATCGTGGCAAAGATGTTTTTGAGAGTTCTTTATTTTTATTTTTATTTTTATTTTTATTTTTATTTTTTTATATTAGTATATTAAAATTATTTAAAAATATCTAAAAAATAACTAAGATTAAGATATTTAATCTTGAAAAATACCCAATCTTGTTTAATAAAAGATAAATAAAATTTAATTATTGAAAAAAAAAATGAAGATGAAATTGTAAAATCATGCTCCATACATGCACACTACTGTTACTTTCTTATACCCGTACGTGTGGCTTACGGTTGAGCTAGATTTGATTTTTCAAACTAAAAGATTTGCACATAAAGCGATAAACTTTTGTCTATCTGTTCAACAAAGATTTCCATAAAATCATTATTAATGCAAACGTCGTCCACAACGCAGCAATTATTCCCTGACTCAACCCCATTTGATGCAACTTCTTCAACAAAAGTTTTGTCCACGTACAAGCAAAAATAGTTGGAAGTGCGAAAGCAAGAAAACCACTGCAGCTGAACAAGCTAACACTTGCAAATCTAACAGTCTAATTCATTCTCTTGCTTTGCAGACACTTGTAATAATAATTAGCAGACAATGAATGGGTTGGCGGCAGTGAGGTGCCTTTGAATACTAATCTGTTCCTGAAATAGTTTTGTGGCAAAGATGTTTTGTAAAATAACAGTGGATACACATTAGAAATCAGAGTAATACTCGATGCATATTCAAATCAACTATTTGATGTCAAGATTTTGGTAAGCGCGACCACTTTCACTGTAATCTCGACTCGCAAGCGTTACTATGACCAATGTTGTTCAAGGAGATGCAATGGGCAGTAAACCACATTTATAATATCTATGTACCTTCTCAGCTGTGCTGGATGTCGATGTTGAAATGAAATCTGGCTGGGATAAATAATTACTGCTTCTAGTTATGACTTACATTTGAGAAGAAAGTATTTTAGTATCATTAGGAAACAAGGGTAACACTCTTTGTGCAGACCTTAGACCGGAGGACCAGGAGAAAATGGTGCCTTGTATGTGTAAGTGCAAAGAGATGAAAAATTTTGCAGATACAGATAGGCTTATGAAACGAAATGGTACTGAATTAGCATGCATCTGCCAAATGCCTGGAAATCTAATCAATTGACTGCATCCAGGCAGTAAGATAGAGCCATACCAATATGTCAGTTATTATGCATTGGTCTCAGGTACGGTTATAGGTTTATATGCTATCTTGTACAGAACGTTTCCATTGTTGCTATATTCTTGTGGGGTTAAAATGTTGCATGATTGTATCCTCACACACTTCTTTTCTGATTATATGAGCTGATGAAAAACCTGAGGGCATTGATGATGCAAACACAGTTGATCGTATTATTTCAGGAGGGATACGGCAACACAAATGAGCCCTGGGGGTAGCTCCCACTCTTGTAGAGGAAGTTCCTCTTCTCTACTGCTGTGAAGGTCGTATCTAGAAACCTGCAGTATTCTTTTGGCACTGCACAATGTTTCTTTGCAGCAGTTACAACCATATCCGACAAAATGACAGTGCAAATTGTTGAGATGTTGGGAGAGAATAATTGATTTCCAAATGTGTGACCAACAATGATAATTATAATAATAATTGAAAAAAAATCTAAGATCATCACGAGGAGAATTCCCATTCGCAGTTCAAACCTCCATGGTACACAGGCCACATCTTGTAGATCCCTTGCTACATTCCTACGAAGTACATGCCAGCAGCATTAACATAATAAACAATCTGGCGCTTGAAGCTTTTACAAGTTCAGGATTCTCCATAGCAGGAAAAATGTCAA
>Ga0325414_1006847_pt1 | contig 12125 bp, 5 predicted proteins | sample PopdelMetagenome_8_FD_206183 | JGI IMG/M metagenome (GOLD analysis project Ga0325414, IMG submission 206183) | Populus deltoides microbial communities from Bellville, Georgia, United States - Leaf-PdKOR-R3 | ecosystem: Host-associated > Plants > Phyllosphere > Phylloplane/Leaf | place: USA... | reverse complement strand
ATCTAATATCTGTAAAAGGTTATTCAGAGATTTTTTGATGATAAAGTTGGTAATGCAATGATATTTTAAAAGAGATATATTCTGAAACCTAATACCTGTAAAAGGTCATTCAGAGATTCTTTGATGATAAAGTCGGTAATTTTATAAAGAGAAAATACAATGATATTTTAAAAGAGATATACTCTAAAAATATATATGCGAAAAAAATATAATGAAGGGTGCATCACCTCTTTAAAATATAATAAAAATTGTAAAATAGGTTTTCATCTTTATTATGAGGGATAAAAATTTCTTATATAAACATTAAAGAAGAACAAATATATGTGACGTGAACATTAACGAGATAAAAAAAAAATAATAGGCCATAGATGACTTTTATATGTCTAAAGGTGTAGATAGAGTGAGATCCATGCTAAAAAAAACATCCGCAAAACAAAAATCCCAATGGACAAGATACTAGGACACACACTAGGTCTATGCAGGCCGCGTGGGCCCAAACACATTGCCCATGCCTAAAAGCATCAGGCATGATCCCTAGGCCCAAAGACGTCAAGTGCATTGCCTGAACCCACTTGTCTAGTGCTGGAGTCAATATTTTTTTTTTTTTTTTAAAAATGTTTCCCAGGCATGAGCCATCATTAAAATAGGTTTGAACTGACAAATTTATTTTTTAAAATACCGATAAATTTTGGCTCATCACTCGTTACTATGATAATTTAACAAAATAGGATTAGTGTTACTAAGTGATTACTAATTTTTATATTTACACAAATTTCATGTAATAATAATATATATGATTTAATTATATATTATCGTGCATGTTATTAAATTTTCAATTAAGACTTGGTCAAAGGAGGGAACTTAGTTTTGACGTGTGAGTACTGGTCCATGAACAGAGAATAGCTTTACCATAAAAACCTAAAAAAAAACCAAAACCTTGATATTCTATTAGACGGCAACTTTTAAGTATTTTTAATGTGAAATATTATATAAAAAAAATATTATATAAAAAAAATATTATTCTAATTTTCCAATATATATTTCTTGTAAAATATCTTAAACAAAACCAATCAATATAGAATATTTACAGTTAATGAATTTTTATAAAGTATTTTATGGACACACACAATATCATTTAAATATTTCAAATACCATAAACACCACCTTGGCCTCCAACACCACCCTGACACCACCAAATAATTCCATAATAACTATTCCACCGCCACCTTCATCATTGCCTCCACTTTACCACCATCTCCACCACCCACCCACCCTTATCCCATCACAACAACCACCACTTCAACATTATATTACATCATCATTATTTTAGTACTATCATATCTTTCACTTTATTATTTATCAAATATTATAAAATTGTTTTTATTCTTAAAATATTTTACTTAATACAAAAGCTCCCTTAGTAGTTGTGCTTCTATAGTTACCAATTATAATATTTTTTTATATGATGTAATCTAAGTGAATAATTTTTTGATTAGGAGAAAATTTAAACTTTCATTTTTATAATGGAGTGAAAAAAAATAGCAAATAATAATATAATTGTCTGTCTCGAAGATTTTGTATTTGTTTTATATTTTGACTATAACTAGTAACTAATATCATATAAACTTGAAATGATAAATTTATTAACTTTATTAACTATAATTGGAATTCTTAACATTGAGAAGTTTACAAAGGAAATCAAAGAAGAGGGAAAAATGTGTTTTATATGTGTGTGTCTAACATCCTGCACCACATCATGTGCACCCTAAAATTCTAAAATTCCTGAAGTGTATTAAAATTATGACTATAAAATCTAAATAGCGATAAGATATCCTCTAAAAAAGAGACTTTTCTTTTTGATGAGTTCTAAATCATCAAACTTACACTTCAACTCTCAATAATTTAGAGAATGGAAAAAATTACTTATTCAATTCAAATTCATATTCAAAGAAACACTATTTGTTTTCAGGAAAATGAATTCCTGAAAACCATTTTTCCTACTTCCCATGTTTGGTGAACATGAAGAAAATTGATCAAAGAAAACTCAATTCTGGTAAAAAAAAAACAAAAAGATTTACGACAGGAAAGTGTTTTCCTTTCCTTATTCTAAGGAAAACGCTTTCTTTTCTCTTTATTAACAAAACATGCACTGTCCAAATCCCAAATTATTGTTAGATTTTATTTTTTTATTATAAGTGATTAAATATTTATATTAAATATTTTTCATATATTAGATAATTTTTTTAAAAAATATTAATTCATTAATAAATTATTTTCCAGTTCATTTTTCATAACATAACTAAACACTGGAAAGTGTTTTCCGGTTTATTTTTTATTATACTACCAAACATCAGAAAATACTTTCCCGGAATTCACTTTCCAAAAAAATCTATTTTCCTACAAACAAACGGGGCCTAAAAGACAATTCTAATTCAACAAAAAAAAAGTTAAATACAGAAAACTCTACATCAAATAGAAATACTTATTGGAGAAGAATATGCTGATCTAGGAAAATTTTGTGATTGAATTACTATTTGAAGTTGAGGTCCCACCAATATCTTGAGCATATTTACACAAGATTTCTCATAGATTTTGGGCGTCCAACAACGAATTATTACATGCATTTGTGTGGTTGTTTATCCCTATTGAAATTCTTGATCAGCAGGTAAAATCAAATCAAATGGTTTAAGAAGATATTTCTGAGTGTTGTGATCAAATGAGCACAGGTAAACAGCAAGGAGATATTTTGCTTGGAAAACCGAGCAAGGCAAAATATTTGATTACCAAGGGTAAAAACATGTACCTAAATTACTGCTGTGTATTTTTCACATGGAATCAAACACAAAATTGACCCACAGACGAGGAGATTTTTGGAGCTAGCAACTGTTGCAAGAATGTAATAAAGTTCTGGGAATGGACATGCCATCATTCACTAGGCTTTTCAAAACCTTTCTATATTTTCTACTCTGAGCACGTGTGCAACATCACGTGTAGCTCAGTTCTCAAAGTTTACAGATATTTAGATATATGCTCACAATTTCCACAAGGATCAAATCATTTATATTTTGAAGGACCCAGGATTATTGACTATAAGAATTAATTTGCATGTCGAAAGAATGATGAAGCACAAGTACCATACCATTCAGAACATCAAAATTGCGTGGAAAATTCGAATCATGCCAAAACACTTCCATATATCAGAAACTCAATCTGATTAACTAAAGAACATCAGTAATACAACTTAATTCACATAAATTCATTTCACAAATTACAAACAACTAGACAAGATAAACCAAACCTGCTTCACTAACGAGGTGCTTTCTTCTTTCCTGGAATAGAAACCCTCTTCCCCTTCAAGGTTCGGCAATTGTTCTTTGTGCGCTGCCCCCTGCATGGCAAACCCTGAATATGCCTTATCCCTCTATAGCACTGAATCTCCTTCAACCTCCTTATATTGAGGGCATTAAACCGCCTCTGCAGCATGCAAAATCAAATTGCTTAGGTATAAAAGCTGCACTAAAATATCAAAAAAGAACAGACACATGAAAAAACAGGACTACCAAATCTCCTTCAATTATGTACTTGGAAACTTCATCACGAAGAATAATGAGCTCTTCCTCTGATAAGTCCTTGGTGATTTTGTTCTCCATGCTGAGATCAGAGAGGATCTGGCGAGCATTTGAGCGGCCAATTCCATGAATGTACTGAAGAGAATATTCGACTCGCTTGCTATTTGGAATCTCCACTCCTCCAACACGGGCACATCGGATGCTTAGACTGCCAGCCTAAATATAACAGGAGAAAAACAAAGCAGCACACAAAGCACAATGCATGATCTCCCATTTAATTCATCAGCAAAACAGGAAAGGAAAAAACTGCTTTTAGTTCTTCGATTTTTCATTACACAGGACATTGCAAGGAGAAACAAGAAAAAAAAAAGAAAAAGCATCCCAATTGAGATTAAGCTAACCACTACCATAACCAGAGAAGTAAAGTATCGAATTACATAATTACAACATGGATTGGAAGTTATGTTTCTTCAATATGAATGAACTACCCAATCTATGCCTGGTTAGCGACAATTACTTAACCCACCCAAATTCATACGAATCTAATTTAACGGACATAACAACTGAGTGAAAGAAAAATGCAAAAATAATTTATCATTCCCCTTTCTCATATAATTCTCTAATTTTCCAGAAGAAAAAAAGAAATAATAAATTGGAAGTATAAGAAGAAAAAAAATGGGAGGGTTACCTTGGGAGGGTTTGAAATAGGAAGAGAGATGGAGCTGGAGAGAGAAGTACTTTTTAGTCCGTTGCATATCGCAGAGAGAGAGGGTACCACAGGCATTGCCAGTGTTTGCGCCATTTTCTTTTCCGTCTATCAGGATTTTATTTTCCTGCAGTTTCTAGTAACGTGCAAAACAGAGCGGTTGTGAGCTCCAGGGGTTGCTCAATTGCTTTATCCTCTTAGCAGGGAATGACAAGCACACCCCTAGAGGTAGAGCAATCGTTGTTACTCTTACACGCGTCATCGAGGGCCAATTTGGATAACATATTTCTCGGCCCACAGCTCAAAGTCGAGCTGGCTCAAAATTCATTATTTTCTAAGTAACTTGGGCCAGCCCAAGGTAAATGGTTACAAAGCGCAGACATTACAGAAATTCTTTTATGGTAATTTTCGAACCAGCTTTTTTGCAATAACATTATTTCAAGTTTCAGTTGGGACTTAAATGGACCATCTGCACCCTAAGGCAGCATTCATGAAAAAGAAGATTTCTCACCATTTTTCATCCTATTAAGATCCAAGATGGTAATATAAAGACCGCCCTCACTGCCTAACGAAATTGTCATTTCCACTGGGTCGTTCTCCAAGAATAGCACATCGCTCATCAGCCACTAACGAAACTTTTAAGATTTTGCAAATAGCCAAATATCATTTGCCTCAGCTTCTGCATTGGTTTTGCAAGGATTGCTAGGATTATAACCATTAGTAATTCAGTAGAGTAACAATCATCCATCAAGTTGTTCAGATGAAACCTGCTCCCATAACAGAACGTAAATATTTTCCAATTCCATTTATTCTCCCGAGCACTTAGAGGTCCAGACTCGTCATCAATCTGTAAGCCCTTAACATCCGAGTACACTATTTTCCTGAACTAAAAACAAGTGCTTTAAAAGCCAATCTTGTCAGCTATGCGCTTCTTCTTCCTTAATATATTTTTTTTGGGGGGAAGGCACAAAAATTGATGGGTGCAAATCCTATCACAGAATGCAGCAGTCCTGAGTTGGCTCCTTACTATTTTTCTATCCCAAACCGGGCACAATACAACACCAGGAGCATCCCAACCTTACAGGCTGCCACTTCATTCCAGCATAAATGATCGCAATTGCTATGAGCAACCAAATTCACTCCCTTTTAATTATGATAATTTCTGAAAATCCAAAATCCATCCCAAAACTCACTTTGGCAGGAGACAATACTGATAGAAGGCTGCCAGACAGGAAATCATGAGTAAGAAACCAAAGATACGCTAACTCGAAACAAGAATACTAGTCACTGCTGGAGCTACAATCTAGTAAACTCATCAAACTTCAGTTATCGCATATTCTCTTGTGTGGATCATTTGGCTTGACTTCTTTCTTGATGTTTCCGAATCCGCTCAGCGACTTCCTGAGACCCATACTTTTGGTGTTCTGAGCAATAACAGAAAAGAAAACACAATAATTAATAAAGAAACCATATAAACAAGACACCATGAACATCCCCAAAGATAGTAAGTTTGGTTGACTAAAAATACTTTTTAAGACTTGGCACTCCAGTCTCATTCCATACGCAAGACATGTCACAATTCAGTAATTCATCAATAATAGAGAATAAACAAAAGCCACTATGCTCACAGGAGGCTTTCATTCCTGGAATAGAACCCACTTACCCTTCCTGGTCCGAGCATTGGTTGAAGTGCGCTGTCCTCTGCATGGCAACCCTTCAACATGCCTATATCCTCTGTAGCACTCGATGTCTACCAATCTCTGTACATCAGCTTTAACACGTCGCGCCTAAAAGATTCAAAATTGAATAAGTTAGAAAGGAACTTTTTTGGCAGACAGAGTCACAAGAGTTTGAGGAAAGAGAAAATAGAGCGAGCAGAAAGTTTACCAGATCTGGTCCAGTCAGGTACTTGGAGACTTCTTCTCTAAGAGAGTTGAGTTCTATTCCAGTCAAATCCTTGGTAGGTTTGTTCACCAAGCTTAATTCACAAAGTATTTGATGAGCTCTTTTGCGGCCAATTCCATGAATGTGTTGAAGAGCAACCTCCAATTTCTTGTCATTAGGAATCTCAGTGTTACCAACACGGAGACCTTGCACGCGTTGGCAACGGAACTGCAAAAGGTAGTAATTATTGACACCAACATCCAAAACAATCTCCGCTTGACTTGATAAAAAAAATTTAAGATTAAGAAGTCTCAGTTTTTTGTGTTAACTTAATCCGTTTGAGACACCAAAAAAACAGAATCTCCATTAAAAATGAGTACACTCCATCTTTTTAGATAGGATAACTGTTATGTGGAAAATCATATGTATATATATAAAAAATTATCAATTTGCTACCATTTTTTTACGAAGAAAAGAATGAATAGCATCACACCATTTGTTTGTTCTTTATACTGAACCTAAGCAAACCTCCATAGGTCTTGCATAAAAACTAGTTCAGATCAACCTTTACCATATATCAAAATCACTATACTTACCTGATTAGCATTTCAAACTACCTCTCAAGCTTCTATAATTTGTTATGCGAGGACATTTGTAGTAAATAAAAGGTCATAGAAGAAACAAAACACATACAATGCTTTGTTTGCTGCAGTAAAAGTGAATCCATTCACACTTTTCGGGTTGTAAACTCAATTTTTTAAGATTATTCAGGGTTCCAGCAAAGCAACAAAATCATATGTATATATATAAAAAATTATCAATTTGCTACCATTTTTTTACGAAGAAAAGAATGAATTGCATCACACCATTTGTTTGTCCTTTATACTGAACCTAAGCAAACCTCCTTAGGTCTTGTGTAAAAACTAGTTGAGAACAAGCTTTACCATATATCAAAATCACTAGACTTACCTGATTAGTATTTCAAACTACCTCTCAAGCTTCTATCATTTGTTATGCGAGCACATTTGTAGTAAAATAAGAGGTCATAGAAGAAACAAAACACATACAATGCTTTGTTTGCTGCAGTAAAAGTGAATCCATTCACACTTTTCGGGTTGTAAACTCCATTTTTTTAGATTATTCAGAGTTCCAGCAAAGCAACAAAGAATAAAACTACAATAAACAGAGAAACACAAATAAAGAGAGCTTCACATAATGGAAACTAAAACCAAAAACATAATATACAAAACAAAATAATCGAAGATTAAGTAATAAATTCTAGTTCTGGTTAACATCCTCGACTATCTCAACCAGCCAATTTAGTTTGTTTACCTTTTTAGTTGATGAATCAATGTTTGGTAGTTTATAGACACTAGCATGGAAGCATTGGACAACTAGTTTAACAAGGTTATTTCACAAACAAACTTTTACTTTTTCATTGGTTTAAGGGAACACTAATCATAAATACTGTGCAGATGTAACGACTTTACAGACCTGTTTACAGTATCACAAGAAACCAATTTTAAAAGAGCAGCCTCTGCATTCATAAGAACAGGTTACTATGACCAAGCCCCTGTTGATGATTATGGTGCATCATCTAGATCGTGCTATCACACAGATTCATTTTCTCAGACAATGTAAAACTGGTTGGTTGACAGGTGCAGGTTTAAATAAGCAACCAAATTCAGACGAGTGAAAAAATTGCATGCCCACTTTAAAGCCATGCTCTAAGCATTACTCAATGGAGAACATAACAGTTGAGTTGCTGTTCGCGCCCACTACCAGAAAGAGAAAGCTAAGAACTTGACATTACTTCCTTCCCTGTGATTATTATGCTATGTTGGCTTTCTTAAGAGCAAAGTAAATTATTTCTCAGTACCCCCAACCCTGAAATTCAGGCTTAGAGGGAGGTTCAAGGAAAATGAGCTGCCTTTACAGTATAAAATGGAAACAAACAAGAAGTTGTTGAAGTCCTTTTTCAACAAAACACAACTTATAAGAATTGCCTTAAATGTCCATTAAGCATTCTACCAGACTGCAAGACAATGAACATTGACGTAGCTAATGAAAAGCCCAATGGCACACTGCTCAATTTGTCATAATGTTAGGACATAATTTTATTTACAGATTTTCTGGCATTACCATTTAATTGTCTTAACCACATTTAGAAGCAAGAGTATAAGAAAACACATCACAGATCGCTTTATCATTTCACATTACACATGCATTGATTATTAAGCATCTCAGATTATGATCCTATTCTTTAAAACTTGTTTCTTGGAGAGGCAAATGCACAATAGAATACAAAGATCAATGACGCCAAATCAAAGGTTCACCTCATTTGAATAGCAGGAAGAATAAAAAGAATCTATACTGGATTGAACAGAACTTCTAGGAGAGCAAACACAAATGTCAGAGCTCAATAGCACAACAATGTACACTTGATGACCTGCGCTAGACCTCGAAGCAGACCATGCCGGAGTAGTTAAACATTAAAAAGATTGCAGAAAGTTGACAATGACTTATATCACCTTCTAAAATGCATATCATATACTGCAAAAATGCAGAGGTTTGAACATAAATGCTCCGTCACATGGGCAAGTTAGCATGCCTATATCGATGCAGTATTATAGACATCCTAATTTTTTTCTGGATTGTACAAAAAAGCCCATAAATATAGTTCAGTGAATTTTGTTTTTATTTCGATTAAAATCAAAGCCTGTAATGACAGCTTCAAACAACTATGCATGAAATCCCTCTTTAGCCAGACCTTTCTGTTTCTACAAGGGTCAATTGTTTCTCTTTTAAACCAACCATTTCTCTATTATCACTTGTAGGCAGCCGATGGAAAAAGGAAACACTTTAAATTTAACTTATATTGATGAATCATAAGCTACGGAATGAAAAATAAAAATGTTAAGAATCCATTCGATAAACCCTAGTGACCCCCGTCCTTACACCCCAAATCAACAAATTAGTGAATCTAAAGCAGTCGTATGATAAATAGGCAAGTGTTTGTTAAACTCACTGTTGCATTTTGAAGAAGACTTTGATTGATTTCAGTTAGCAATCGAACTGATCCACGCAGGCCAAGCATGTTTCGTAGAGGGGAAGAACACCACTGGGAGCGAGGTGAGGGAAGAAGAGAAGATGTTGAAACAGGGTCTGTGGAGATATATGGGCTTTTATGCACTGGATCTTGGGCTTGAACCTGGGACCGCATTCTTTCAACCCCATATCACAAGATCCACCCCCCCCCTTTTATGAAGAATGAAGAGACCGGCCTTTCGGATGGGTTTTTTCTTCTTATTTATTACATAATAAATAAATAAATTAGATAAGTTTCGGTTATTATCATCATAATCAAGAAATCAATATAATCTCTCAAGTTTAATCCGGTCTATTTTTCTTTAAAATTTAAATATTTTTTTTGCTTTAAATAAACTATTTGTAGTGTTTTTAAATTATTTTAATATTTTATGTGAAAAATTAATTTTAAAAGATAAAAAATACATATTATTTTAATACATTTTAAAATAAAAAATACTTTAAAATTGTGAGATCATCACTTTAAACACCACAATTTTACAGGGAAAATCCAAATATTTAGCGCACCAAAATCCTTGCTTTCTTGATACGTCAATCCATGGAAATGGGGGAAAAATCTTGATCTCCTGGAACTCCCACTCGGCAACAATACACGTAAAAGAAAGATCAAAACTTTCTTCTATAATTTTCGCCTCAGAGCAAACCCTTCGTGTCCTTGTTTTGATTCCCCCAAACCCCACCCACCCCCCCCCCCCCCCCGTAAGCACACAGCTCGCAACTTTGCTCCTTCAATTTCCTTTTTAATTTGACTTCAATATTTTTCTTATTAGTCATAATTTGACTTCAATATTCATAGACTGGATCCATTATTAATTTATTACCTTACACAAACAAAGGCCCTCTCTCCATATATATATAAAAAAACGAGTTTTTTTTCCCATCACAATTCTATCATTTTATTGCTCTGTTTTTTTTTTCCCCATCAACACCACCATGGCTAAACAGAACAAAGAAACCCACAAAATGCCATTCCTTCTGTGCCTTCCCGTCTCCGCCTCTACATACCTTTTAACCCATGCTCACAATCCTCTCCGGCATTGCCGCTGCTATGGCTTTGGTGAAGTCACAACTCTCTACGCCTCTTCCTCTAACCGATTTTTCGCAAAAACAATTCGAGGCTTTGATGGACATGAGAGGATAGATTTGGAGTTGCCTTTCATCAAAAAGGTTATTTCCTCATTTTTCAGCTTTGAATTAACATTCTTGTATTTCTGCACCCGGCCGTTTGTGGGTGGCGCTTTTATTGTTGCTGGGATTTTGGGTGTTATTGGGATCTCGAGTCTGATGTGTTGTTGTGTATTTGTTGCTCATTGAACCAGTCGGATTGTGGGTTTGAACCTAAGATAATTGATAATGGTGATGACTTTTTTAGCTTCTGCTCTCGTCACTCACACACGCTGAATGAGAAGGGGGCGGAGTTTTTTGTTAGGTTTCTATAGCCTCATGTTTAGGTGTTGCTAGTAGTTGTTATTGAATGTTTAATCAACCATTTTAGTTAAATATCTTCGATAACTGTTTAGTTGAACTAATTTTAAGAAGAACATGTGTTTATTTCGGTCTCCATAATTATATCTTCTGAGAATTTTGGTAACGCCATGTCTGTTTCTGAATAGAAGAGAAGAAATATTTGCAATATCTGAAATGTTTTGAGCAAAGAGGAAGGCAAGATAGAATAAAGAGACTTGGTTTAATTCGAGATTATACTTTATTATGATTCTTTGAGGTGCTAAAGTTCTTGTTACATGTAAGGAGCTGCGGGGTGGACTGTTGATTTAAGACTTTAGAGAACGAGGTTGTGGTACGTAGAACTTTGCAATTTAAGGAATAAGGAGCATGTTAGGCACTCAAAGATGCTTACATTCAAGAAAATAAAGGTAGAGAACAAGTGGAGTCTTATTTTTTATATGCTTCATGCTAACGCTAGTAATTTTATGACTTAAAACTTCGTGCGATCTCCCAACAAAGCTCCATTTGGGTCCAGATAGTATTAGTTATCCTACACCAGAAATGAATTTTCTAGGATCTGAAGGGAATTAACAATCAGCTTGAAGTCATTGCAGCTAACAGCTCCATCACCATCTGCATCTATGGAAGCAATAATGCCCTGGCAATCCTCCAAAGACAAATCTAACCCGCCATTCACTGTAGCCTCGTACAATTCCTCTGCAGTAACAATACCATCAACATCAACATCAAGAGCATCAAAGGCAGTTTGGAGCAAGTTTGCAAGTTCACCAAGCTCCATATCCTTGGTGTTCATCTCCAAAAACTCTTGCATGCTTAGCAAACCATCCTTGTTAGTGTCTCCTTGCTGCATCATTGCACTCACATCTTGTTCACTTGCGTTGTATCCAAGTGACCCCAAGATGCCGCCAAGCTCAGCAGCTGTAATAAAGCCATCATTGTCTGAATCGAAGGCTCTAAACGCCTCCATCAGGCTCAGGACTTGGTTCAGTGACTCTAATTCAGCAGAAAGGGATCCAAGCTGAGCCATGGAAACTTTCGAACTACTATGCAAGCTGGTGTTTGCTTTGCATCTCAACTTTAAGATATATATAGAGAGAAAAATGTGAGATCATAGACTGATAGTTATCCTTTTGCAGTTGCTTTATGTCATCATAAAGTACAAGGAAAGGTAGGTTCTTATGCTTGAAAAATGCTGTTGTTATCCCCAAACTGTTATCTGCAGCTTTTTCATGTTGGCTTTGATTCCCTTGTTAATGGAACGTAGATTTCACTTAATTCAATTGGCCTGCTACATGGTATTAACTTCTTGCTGAAATTTCATCCAAGTTGCCTACTCATTTTAAATTATGCCAAGATTTTCTTGTAAAATATTCGGATTGTAGATATATTAT
>Ga0325414_1006843_pt1 | contig 12128 bp, 6 predicted proteins | sample PopdelMetagenome_8_FD_206183 | JGI IMG/M metagenome (GOLD analysis project Ga0325414, IMG submission 206183) | Populus deltoides microbial communities from Bellville, Georgia, United States - Leaf-PdKOR-R3 | ecosystem: Host-associated > Plants > Phyllosphere > Phylloplane/Leaf | place: USA... | reverse complement strand
AGCCCCTAAAGAGGACGTCTCTTTTCGGCTCCAGTAACGTGCCATGAGTAACACAACAGGCAGCCCACCAATTTGCTTGTCGGAAAAGAGAGAATTAACCAAGTAGGCATGCCCTCTGGGGAGCCCGAGTGTTGGGTGCAATTCTGACTGTCCCAAGTCCTAAAATCCCACACACAGTGCTCCTTAAGCCATGTAGGAGTCAAACTATGACCATGGTTTGGAGCACTACCTAAGCCTCGATTATAGGCTCAGCCATAGTTAAAATGGCCTGTCTATGGTTTGGAGCACTACTTAAGCTAATAGGCTCGGCCATAATTCTGTACAATTCATATATAATGTGCAAAATGAATTTGATATTTACAATCTAAAACTCGAAATTACCCTAAACTTTTGAAGTTCGATAAATGTGATCCATGAATACCTCTTAGTTTGCTTTCTTTGTGCTGTCTCTTCTTTGCATCTCTAGTCGTTGCATTGTGTGGCCAGTGGTTTTCCTTTTTGTGGCTTTTAACAAGAAAGATGTCATTATCACTTTTATTTTAAGAATGTCTTTTTTTATTATTATATAAAAAAGTTGTGACAAATTCTCATATATCTCTTTTTACGGGGTAGTTTTCTTGTACAAATAAATAAATTAAAATAATATTTAAAACTGTGATAATAATTATTTTTAAAATATTTTTTACTTGAAAATACATTAAAATATATTTTTTATTTTTAAAAATTTATTTTTAACATCAAGCCTTAGTCTATTAAGGTTATTTTTTAAAATTAATTTTTTTTTCTTTGGTTGTTATTAACTTGAATAGCCTTATCCTATTGAGGTTATTTTTTAAAATAATTATCAAGATTTTAATATTATTTTTAAATACAGATATTAAACATATGAATATTTTTGTTTAAAATCTCTATAAGTTTAAGGGGGCATGTTGAAGAAATAAATTAAAACAATATATTATGGATTAAAATCCAAACAATATAATCACCAATTATGAAGTAAATCATGTAACACATCATGATTTGGTTGTATTCCTTTATATAACTTTTAATTAGTTGATTATAATAACACATCATATCAATAAAGTTTTTTTATTTTTAATAATTAAAGTTTTAACATTGTATCACTGATTTTAATATACTAAAATTAAAATTAAAAAACTTTAAGAATATCATTTTAATTTATTTTTAATTAAAAATATTTTTATAAAAATAGATTCTCAATGCCTTTGGTTTAGGGTCATGACCCAAGAGATACTGTCACCCGTGTTTTCATCTTCTTCTTATTTTTTTTATTTATAAAATGTGATGGGATCAAAAGCGTCGGTGAGATCTAGAATTTTTTGGTCAATTTAATCTAATTTTTTTAAATAAAAAAAAATGTGGTGGTGTTGATGATATATTAATGGATTTTCTCATTTATTTGAGGCGAAGGATGCTGACTACCTCCACTCTTCCAAGAAGAACCCTATCAATCATCCAATCCCAATTAAAATGTGGGGATGGCTGTGCCTGTCTCCCAAATAGAATCCGATGATGTGGGGCCCTTCAACTTTTTTAACTATGGATTTTAATATAAATAAATAAATATGTAATAATATATTTATTTTCGAGCTTTCGAAGAATGTTCTCATTGGATTAAATTGGACTTTCATTACGCAGCACATTTTCAAGGTTTCCCTACATGCATGAACCTTGACATGGAGTAGAATAATTCCATGTTGTTGCATATTGCATGATATGTGAATGACAATGTGGGCTTCAATTTGATGCAAAATATACAAATAAATTGATCATCAGCCAGCGAATCACCATGGAAGCCAACGATTTATGCTTGATTATTATAGTTCCATGGAGTTTTTATGTAATTTTCAGTGCTACCACTACTACTGCAAACAATATAGAGTTGGATTAACACACGGGGCTTGTAGCTCAGTGGCCTTGGCAGGCTTTGCCCTGCCTGAGTGTCCTGGTTCGAGCTCTCGTGTATACCCAGCACTTGAGGGTCTAACTGCTGTGATCCATCGTGGACTTGTTCCTCCCCCCTCCCGGGTTCGGCCCTTTATGTGCACGCCTGTCACCCCCGCGGTGCCTTACCTGCTCCTGGGCTTGCAGGATGTCCAGTGGGCCATGGGGAATAGTCGTGGTGCGCGTAAGCTGGCCCGGACACCCCACGTGAATAAAAAAAAAAAATATCGAGTTGGATTAACATGAGAGGTATTGTTTAATTGATCAGGTTATGGGTTTATTTTTTAGAAATCATCGGTTCGAGTCTTACAAATTTTAAGGCCACTAGAGGCTTACATGGTTGTTAAGTTTAGAGCCCGTATGATTAGTTGAGGTACGCGCAAACTGACTCGAACATTCACGTTAATTAAAAATATATATATGGTGTTGGATCAACATATAATGGAAATGGACTTCGATTTAAGATTTATTTGATACTTGTTAATGTGGTGGTTCAGTAATAAGTATTTATATGACAAATTTAATTGTTTTTTTTTCCTGAATAATTTATTATCATTTTTACCATAATTTGTGTTTTACTCGCGGTGGTTTTAGATCTGATTCAATTTCATGTCGCTGGCAATATGTTTGGAATCTTTTGAGTTGAATTTAATTCGGATGTTTTAATAAAATCTCATGTTAAGATTTAAATTCCAAATAAAATTCAACCTCTAAAAATACTACAAAAATAAATCAGAGATGAACTATTTTTATTTACAATTCTAAAGTGGATAAATTTAATATTAAAACTAGCTTTTTCAAAATACAAATCTAGCCCTCTTTTTTAAAACACCTTTGAAGAAATAAAATGAAGGCAATGATGGTAATATAAAAAATAAAATGAATTTTATATCTTTTAAATATGTAAATTTAATTTATTTAATAATTAAATTTAATTATAGTAGAGAATTAGTTCAAAAAACTTATAAATGATTTTATGATTTAGTAGATACCCACATGAATTCAAGGAAGAGGCATGGAGCAATTCAATGGCTGTTGATCATCATTGGTTGCAAAAAGGTGCTAAAATTTGATTATATTAAACAAATATGGAGTTTGGTACAGTTTTTATTTCTGCTTCTACATACTTTTTAAAAGTATTTCTTTTTTGTATAAAAATACTAAATCGATATTTTCTTAGTAATTTTTAATAATTTTAATGTGTTAATATTAAAAATAAAAAAATAATTATTTTAATATATTTTTAAGTAAAAAGTTATTTTTAAAGGTACGTTGCATTATAATCTCAAACATAAAAGAAAGTTTTTTATTCTTAAAAAATGGCATAATAAATTTAAAATTTTAATAGAAAAACACTGTTTAAAAAAAATTAGTAAAATAATATGGTTTGACTTTGTTACGCTTTGAAAGCTCAATAGTTAAATGATGTCATGTTTCACAACTATAACATTTAAATTAACATCAAAATTAGAAACCATAATAAAATTTTAATTAATATTACAATATATATATATATATATATATATTAATAATAATAATAAAAAGATCTTCAAAACCAGGGGAGGGGGTTAAAGGACTGAGAAAAAAAATATCTTTGAAGCAAAAAAAAAACTTTATTCCGCCATTTATTTTTATTTTATGTGTTAGTTGGCCAATTTATCAGAAAATTAAAATAAAATGAGGAACAAAAATGGGCTGCGAAGAATCAAAAGAGGAGAATTTGAGCAGAGAAAAACAAAATGGGAAGCAGACATGTGAAGAAAGTCAGCTGAGAGTGACGAGCAATCTGCCAGCAGGCGAGACGTCGCAGTGTCCAGAGACTACGCTCACGCATGGAAGCGCGCGTAGAGGTGTGGAGAGAGAAAAGCTTGGCGTAGAAATAATGGCATGAACTCATGGCCAGACAGGGCCACCGACACTTTTCTCTTAACCTTACTTAGTTCTACTGTTGCAACTACACACGTGAAATGCTCAGATTCTCTCGCCTTGTGAATCCCCATAATTATTTTTTATGTTATAATTTTTGAAGATTTTTTTTTAAATAAATTAGTAATGTTTAAGATAAAAATTAGTAAAATAACACTTTTTTAAAAAAATAACATAAGACTACAAGTTTTCACTAATAAAAAAAACATTACAAAAAAATTATAAAATAAATTCCACAAATTACAATAAAAAAGAAGAGATGAAAGAAAAAAAACTTCAGAGACATGTCAAGACTTTTATTACAACATCACTTATATTGTTTTGCCAATATTTTCTTTCAATAATGTTAATAAATGAAAATATCCATTTTAAAAAACTAGTTTAATTTATTATTATATTTTAACTCAATTTTAAATCTATTTATATAAATTTAATGGTTCTTAATATATTTTTATGTTGTACTTTATTTTTTTAATATATCTTCATAGATGATACTTTCATGTAAATTGAATTAAATATCCTTATTTATGAAACTCCGCTAATTTATTAAAAAATACATTTGAAAAAAATTGTCATATTATATTAAAATTATTTTTTTTCTTAGTTTTTTTTATTTGTTAAATTTGATTTGGTTTGAATTTTTCATGTGAGGATATTTTCATTATCATAGATGAGAATATACTCTATAAGGATAGATTATAAAATGATTATATATTTAGAGACAAATTACAAGCAATTAGCTTGGAAAAAGTCTTTTAAAAACTAGGCATAGATTACAAGGACAAATTTTGGAATTTCCTTATCATAGTTAATGGAATTTTATCTCAAAATCAATTTAACAATATTTTTCTTATATAATTTTTTTTTTCTAATCCTGTTCCAAACTATCTTTTTTTAATATATACTAGTTTGATTCACCGCGCTTCTTAATGAGATGAAGCATTTTTTTTTCAATGTCAAAAAAATACATGAGGGTTGTTAATGTTTTTCATCATCAAGAAAAATCTTAACTGTAAATTAAAAAGTTTACATCCTTGTTCAATAAAATAAATTAAAAATTAAAAAATATGTTGATTCCAATTAAAGTTTGAGTGAGGAAATTGAAATAAAGATGAAGGAGGCTAAATATTTTTTTAGTTTGAAATTGGATCTCTAAAGTTCTAATTGGTTTGAATTAATAAAATAAAATTTTATTTTATCAAATTAAACATATTTTTAACATCGTGATAGCCTCATATGAAACTGACCAAAATAAAATATCAAATCTATTCTCAAGTAAACTTAATGTTAAAAGAATTAAATTAAGAATAAAAAAACTCAAGTAACAAGAAAATTAAAACAAAACATGTGGGTAACTATTGCAACCCACATTGGATCATGTTTTTCTTCTATATTGTATTTTCATTGTTTTTTTTTATATATATATATTTCTTCCATTTTGCTTTGTCCCATGTACTCATAACTCTAAACATTGTTTCATGGTTTACCTTTGCAAAACCAAATTATAATCATTGAATATAAAGTAAAAAAACCCAATAAAAAAATAAAGATGCGAATGAAAAAAAAGTTTGAAAGACCAAATAAAAAAATGAATGAAAATGGAAAAAAAAAAAAGAAAAAGAAACTTGAGGTGGTTCACTGTGTTCCCACTCCAAGTTATTTAATGTAGCGTTTGATTATTGTTTTGGGATAGAATGGACAAATACTGAAGACAAAAACATATTTGGTTGAAAAAACAGAGATATAAAAATAAATTTGTTTCTAAGACAATTTTAGAGTGAATTTTTGCAATTTCAAGACAAGAAGTATATAAAGTACATGTCTTCAAAGACAATATTTTTTTATTATTCCTAAAATATCTTTGCAAAAAACTCTTAATTCTAAAATTATCCAACTAAAACATGAAAAGATAAAAATGATTATTATCACAGTTTTAAAACCCAACTTGAAAGTTGATCAGGGACAAAACTTGGATCACTAGTTGAGGCTCAGGTTGCCCCGAGTCAATGTAAGAATAAAAATGGTTATTATTATAGTTTTAAAATATAATTCAATGGTCGACCCAGGGCAAGGTCGGGTCACAAGTGCGGTTGATCGTTGATCAGAGTCAATATAAGGACAAAAATAGTTATTATTATAGTTTTAAAATTAAACTCGAGAGTTGACTTAAGGTAAGGCCCCGATCACGTATCAAGAGGGTCAACTCGAGTTAACCTAAGTCAAGATAAAATAAAAATAGTTATTATTATAGTTTTAAAATTTGATTTGATGGTCAACCTAGGGCAAGATTTGGGTCACGAACCAAGAGGCTCAACCTGAGTCGACCTATATCAATTTAAGGATAAAAGTTGTTATTTTCATAATTTTAAAATCCGACTGGGACAAGATCTAGGTCATGGGTCGGAAGGATCAACATGGGTTGACTCGAGTAAACAAATGAATAAAAATGGTTATATCATAGTTTTAAAACATGATTCAAGAGTTGACTTGAGGCAAGATTCAGGTCACAGGTCGGGATGGTTAATCTGGCTGATCCAATTCTTTTTTTTTTAATAATCAAAGCAACCTTGTCTAGATTATTTTTTAAAAAAAGTCAATGGGTTTTGACCTGTGTTTTATCACGGGTTGACTTGGATTTTTGATCGAGTCAATCGTTCCTTTATTTTTTCTTAAACTCGGATCAGTTCAGGTTTCAATTCAACCCATCAAGTTAAATTGTGTTGTATAACTATGATTATTATGATATTATTAATTTCAACACTCGATATAAACTAAAATTTTATATATATATATAAGTTTGACAATAATACATATTAAAGATAAAATAGACTTTCTTTATATTTTATTTTGTTTTATCTATTATAACCAAATAGAATACAGAGACAATTATTTTGTCTTGTACATCACTATTAAACACAATTATGTGTTCTTTTTTGTTTTTATCTTGTCTCCTCTGTTTCTATTATTTTTGTTTTTTTATCCGGCACAAGCAGAACACTATCTAATTGTATGGATAATATATCCTTCAAATAAATTTTTTTACGTAGAAAAAATAAATTAGTATTTAAAATTTAATTGGTTTGTAGTGAATTTACTAGTTTGAATGTCCAAAATTTGGCTAGAAAGAGAAATAATTTAATACACTAAAGTGGATTGGAGGATATCTTGAGAGCAAAAAGAAAAGAAAATTAAGATTTAGAAAATAAAATTGACTAGTTTAATGAGTTTTTTATTCTTTTTCCAAATGATGATGGGAATTATTAAATCTGTAGCGAGATTATAAGATTGTGATTCTTGCCATATTTATGTATATAATTCACGACGAGCTGTTCCTCTCTGGTTTATCCATATTTATCATATCTTGAATTCGCATCGTGAAAGTTTGATAATTAAAAAGGAAAAAAAACAAATTAATGGGTTAACCCAGAATTAACTAGGCTAACTCGTCAAACCAGGTTAACCTGTCAAACCCGGAATCCTTGTCATGAAAGTTTGATAACTAAATAGAAAAAAAATTAACATTAACAATTTAAATTAAAACAAAAAAAATTAATTAAAAAGAAAAAAACAAAAAAATGAGCATTTTCACTGTGGACTGCACTGTGCAGTCCACAGTCAAATGCATAAAAAAAAAAACTAAAGACATCAGCCAAGAACTACTTAGAAAAAAATTTAATATTAATAAACTAAATTGATTAAATAAAATTAATTAAAAAGAAAAAATAAAATAAAAAAACCTCTAAGAAGAAACAAAAACTAAAGAGAAAGAAATTTAACATTAACAAACTAAACTAAACGAAAAAAAATAATTAAAAACAAAAAAAAACAAAAAAAATTCCAGGTTAACCCATTAAACCCGGGATCCGTGTCATGAATGTCTGGTAACTAAATAAAAAAAAGTGAACATTAATAAATTAAACTAAACAAAAAAAATTAAAAAAAAATTAAAAAAAATCTAGGTTAACTCGTCAAACCATATTAACCCGTTAAACCTAGGATCTGTGTCATGAAAGTCTGATAACCAAATAAAAAAAATTTAACATTAACAAAATAAATTAATCAAAAAAAATTATGAAAAAAAAACAAAAAAAATTACGGGTCAACCCAGAATTAACTGGGTTCACCTGTGAAACCAGGTTAACCCGTGAAACTCGAGATATATGTCATGAAAGTCTGATAACTAAATAGAAAGAAATTTAACATTAACAAACTAAACTAAATGAAAAAAATTAATTAAAAAGAAAAAAAGAAAAAAAAATATATTTCTAGGTTAACTTGTCAAATCAGGTTAACCTGTTAAATCCGAAAAACGTGTCATGAAAGTCTGATAACTAAATAAAAAAAATTTAACATTAATAAACCAAATTAAACAAAAAACTTTTGTTAGAAGAAAAAAAATAAAGAAAGAAGCAAAAAAAAAAAAATCCCGAAAGGCATAAAAAACAGCAAAAAAAATAAGACAACTAAAAAAAAAACCAAAAACGGATCAGTGTTTTACCGTGGACTGCACTGTGCAGTCCACAGTAAAACACTGATCCATTTTAGTATATGTTACAATTAATTAAAAAGAAAATAAAAAAATTCGGGTTAACTCGTTAAATCAGGTTAACCCGTCAAACTCGGGATCCGTGTTATGAAAATTTGATAACTAAATAAAAAAATTAACATTAACAAACTAAATTAAACAAAAAAAACTTATTAAAAGAAAAATACATAAAGAAAAAAGCAAAAAAAAAACCCATAAAGGCAATAGAAAACCAAAAAAAATAAAAACAAAAAAAATGAGAAAAAAAAGAAGACAAAAAAAATGGGAAAAAAAAGAGAAAAAAAACAAAAAAAAAAAAGAAAAAGAAGAAGACAAAAAAAAGGGGGAAAAAAAAAGACAAAAAAAGAGGGGGAAAAAAAAAAAAGGACTTCTCAACGTTTCACTGTAGACTTGCACAGTGAACACTAAGCAATTTTAATTTATTTTTAATGGTGATTAATGTTATTTTACCACATTAACTTATAATTCATATAAAATTCTTTTTTTTTTTTTGTTGTTTCCTAATTCTGAAGAAAATCCTTCTCAAAACTTTCACTATTCAATTAGGCTTTCATCATGTGGTTTATATCCTCTGTTGTCAGTTGCACTATTGTTTTTTTAAGCTCTTTTATATTTTTAAGAACATAATTCCAAAAACAGCAACAATATTTAGCAATCACTTTTTTTTTTTTTGAAAAAAATTTAGATTCGAAATAGTTCAGTGCGCGTGTGAATTGAATATATACTCAGCCTTCAGTTGAGGACATGATGTTTATTAAAATAATAATAAAAAAACTTTTTATAAATACCAAATTAAAAGGTCTATTACCATATAAATCCTGCCCAATGTTTAGTCAAAACCCATGTTGTTGGTTCTCCTTTACTTAGAAAAAATTTAATTATTAGATTTGATGTTTATTTTAAATTCAAATTTAGAATCCTTTCTCGTCGTATTCACTATAAACACTATTTTCTTTCATATATAATTATCCCTTCACTTTTTATTTGAAAAATATTAAATTAATATTTTAAAAATATTTTTAAATAATTTTTAATATGTTATTGTGAAAAAAAATAATTTTAATATTTTTTTAATTAAAAAAATTTCTATTACAATATATTTTTAATTTAATTGAGTAAACTTTGGTAGGCTAATAAGATACTGAAATATAATTGTATCTACTATATAATAATAATAATAATCAAATTAGCTTATTAAAAATATAATTATATTTTTAATCTTAATTTTTATGCAGATTTATTCAATAATTATATAAATTGATCTTGAATTTGTATTATCTTTCTAGTTTTTGGTAAAATAAGATATAATTAATCTTTTAATTTCATCTAAAATTACAGCTTGATTTTTTTTTATACGTGAAATCCTTCCAAGTTGCTTTTGTTAAAATACCGATCTTTATTTTATTTTTTGATTTTGAAAAGAAGATAAATTTAAAAAATAATCTAAAAATGAGTTATGATAAAATAAATAAAACCAATAGAGATTAAGAGAAAAAAAATATTTTTATTTTATATAATCTTATAAATATAGTTATACTTCACCATCATCTGAACAAAACTCTTTTTTTTTTTTATAATTTAATATACATTAATAGCCTAAAAATGATAATAAGACATAGAATTCAAATGTTACTGGAGATGAAAATAATCATAAAAGAGATGGAAAAGGATAAATATACATCACCACAAAATTAGTAAAAAGGTTACTGATTAAAATAAAAAAACAAAACTATCCTGGCGTGGCTTGCTGTGCGCCTGCGTTTGAAGCAAAACACAGGCGCAACCTGTTTGGTAGCTTCAAAACATAATGTATTATACATAGAGGATCTGTGTAGATTTTAAAAAAAAAAATACACAGGTTTATAAAAAGTAGCTCTTAACTGCTTTTTGTAAAACTGTGAACGTGTTTAATGGAGAACGTCTACTGTTACTTCATTCTTCTGGTCGGACCGGATGTGGTTCAAAATTAAATGTATTAAATTAAGTTTGAGGCAGTTAAAAAAATTAATTTTTTTTTTATTTTTAATTGTGTTTTATTAAAAAAATTAAAATGAGATCGCTTGATGGTGTAATATTTATAGAATTTGATCGCAATCCCAAATTTGTTCTTGCCGGGTCCGACCCAGTTTAAAAAATTTAATTTTTATTTTTATTTTTAATTGTGTTTTATTCAAAAAATTAAAATGAGATCGCTTGATGGCTTAATATTTCTAGAATTTGATTGCAATTCCAATTTTATTATTAATGATATTTTACCTGATGTTGTTGCGCGCTTAAGAAACCAAAAAAACTGTAGTCCTTGTCGGATGGATTGCGTACATGATGAAATTATAGATCTTTTAATGGAATAATAAAAAAATATTTGACATCAATATTATTTATTTCATGATGTAATAGCAGTAGTTAAATCTATAATATTTAAATTAAAAACTATCAATATTAATATATATATATATATTAATTATTTTATAACTTTAATTTAAAATTTTTTTTTTAATTAAATACATTAAACTATTTTTTATTTAACTTTAATTTTAATTATAATTTTAACCAAACAAATATAAATATTAAACCACCTACAACTAAAAATATATTTTAAAAGACAATTTTTATTATATAATATCCATAAAAATATTTACAGTACCACTCCCTTATCTGGAAGAATTCGAAGAAAAGAGTTCTCGAGTTCACAAAAACCGCGTGCGGCTCATGACATGTGGTAGCTAGCGAGCTAGCTAGATTGCCAGTGTAGTTAGTGTAATGTGAAGCCGTCGTCTTCCGTGTAAACCCCACAGCCAGCCTGTGCCTGTCCTAACCTTTCACAACCTCAAATAAAAGTGTCCATTACTTCCAAAGTTAGAAGTCTTCCTCCGCCTGCGTGTCTCTTCTCTAAGCAAAACCCATCCCCAGCCTCTAAAGGCCAACCAAACCATCCTTCTGCTACCCTCCACGAACCCAGAGCAAGCACCCCTCAATAGTGCACTACTCAACACACACCCATTCAGCCAGAATTCAAAGAAAACTACAAATTTCTCACCCTTCTCAATTCCAAGTTCCAGTCTGTCTTTGAGCACCATGGATTCTCACATCTATGATGTCTCCGAGAAAACCCTTTTTCTCTTTACTCTTCTTTGTTTTTCCGTTGCCTCCATTTCTGCATTGCCCCATCAGAATAGAACTGGCAATAGTACGGTTGCGGGTCAGATGATAAACTCCAACTCGGTTCTTGTTGCCCTCCTTGACTCGCATTACACTGAGTTAGCTGAGCTCGTTGAGAAGGCTCTCCTTCTGCAAACCCTTGAAGAAGCTGTTGGCAAACACAACATCACCATCTTTGCACCAAAAAATGAAGCTTTAGAGCGTCAACTTGACCCCGAATTCAAACGGTTTATACTTGAACCCGGTAATCTCAAATCTCTCCAAACCCTTTTGTTGTTCCACATTATCCCCCAACGGGTCGGATCCAATGACTGGCCGGGTCATAAATCAAACCCCACCAGGCACGCCACTCTCTGCAACGACCATCTGCACTTAATCACCAAGAATTCAGGCAAAAAGTTTGTCGGAGCCGCCGTGTTGACCCGACCGGATGATGTGACCCGTCCCGATGGAGTAATCCACGGTATTGAACGCCTCCTAGTTCCACAATCAGTACAGGAAGACTTCAACAGGAGAAGAAATCTGAGATCCA
>Ga0325414_1006839_pt1 | contig 12131 bp, 7 predicted proteins | sample PopdelMetagenome_8_FD_206183 | JGI IMG/M metagenome (GOLD analysis project Ga0325414, IMG submission 206183) | Populus deltoides microbial communities from Bellville, Georgia, United States - Leaf-PdKOR-R3 | ecosystem: Host-associated > Plants > Phyllosphere > Phylloplane/Leaf | place: USA... | reverse complement strand
AACGCTATTATTCTTGACAACTTATTATGTAGTATTTTTTAGAAAATAAGAAAAAACCAGAATATTTTTTTATAAGAATTCAAATGATTGTAGAATAAGTTACAAAAACGAGAAATAAATGATAGAGAAATCAATATTGTTTAAAGACATTACAATATATTAATGCTTAAATAAATATTAATTTAAAATTATAAAAATATTTATCAACACTTAATATTATTAAATAATTTATTATGAATTTCTATTTTACTTTTATGAATAAGAGAAAATAACAAAAATCACTTGCAGAATATTTTACATAACTAATAGTAAAAAATGTAGTATGCGATAGCTACACGACAAAGGTGGGTCCCACTAACAAACAATAGCCACAAGTCATTCCTCCGTGGCCACCCCAAGTCCTTGCAAACGATATGCCAAGCTTTCTGCAATGGCTTCCTCTGACAAGAAGTCAATGGACATAAACATAATGCTTACTCTTTCCTCTCTTTATATTGTCTTCACTTACGAAAATTACAGTTCTTTCTTCGTCCCTCAAGAAAAAATAAAATGGCAAACTTAACACTCAAAGCAAAGAGCTTTTGCTCTCTCTCACACAACACAAACACACAAACCTCAGTCTTCAAAACAACCACCTCATTCAAGAACAATTCTTTACATTTCCTTCACTCTGGAAACAGCTTGAAGTTCAGGGTTTGGTGTGGTGTTAAAGAGAAAGAGAACGTGAAAGAAAGTGAGAGGGTCCCTGATGTACTCACTGGACTAAAAAAAATTGATGAGTTGGACCCCAAGAGGGGTTCAAATTTGGATTTTGAGCAGAGATTGGGGGATGATAGTGGGTCTAGTGAGGTGGGTTTTGATTGGAAATGGCCTCCGTGGAAGAATATCCCTCTGAGATATAAGCTTATTGGCACTACATCACTTGCCTTTGTTATTTGTAATATGGACAAGGTAAGTAGTGGTATTTTTGGTCTAATTTCATATGTTCATATGCCTTGGTGTTTTTCTGTTAGTTTTAAACTAAGAATAGTGATTTTTTAATGGTGCTGCTAATACTTGGTTACTTGTCTTGTGTTTGTGGCTAACGTATGTTTTGATGAATTTGCTAAATTGGGTAGGTGAACTTGAGTGTTGCAATAATTCCTATGTCTCACCAATTTGGATGGAATGCATCAACGGCTGGGCTAGTGCAATCATCCTTCTTTTGGGGGTATGCTTTGAGCCAATTACCAGGAGGTTGGCTTGCTAAGATTTTTGGTGGGAGGTTAGTTCCTCATGGCTTGCTGTATTTACAATGTCTTTCACATTAGAGGAATATGTCATTTTTCCCATCAATAAACTATTTTTATAGGCTCCGGCAATGGGAGACCACTTATTTAAGCTCCAGTAATGGATTTATTACTTGGAAGCATGTGGAGGGTGGGGTCATATTAGTATCTTTCAGTGCAAGATTTTACCTTGAGCTATTTAACTTCTTCTCCCATACACTTACTTACACTGGTCAAGTAATGCTAACTTCTTCTCTTGATTGAGATCTAGTTGAATGATCTTCTATGTTTGATTATGGGCCAAATGATGTTACTGATCACAATAAGTTTAGCCAAGAATTGAACATAGCAGGGAAAGAAAAGGATTTATATAGCTGATTTAATGAGTTGGCATTAATGTTTTGGGCTGAGTTGTTTAAGTCGAGTGCTATTTCTAATTTTACAAGCTTAAATTGCCTTAATAAAGGTGGAGTTTGTTCTGATTTGACAAAAAATCAATATCAGGTCTCTGCATTCCATCAATTTATTTGCTCTATTCAAGTAGTCCTCCCTTAAGATTTAGAGAAATATTCTTTCCACTCGACTGTGATCCTAACTTCTGCTAATCGATGCAAATACTATGCTTCATTTCCATTGGACTTTCTAAACTCTAAATGCTACACCTTAACTGTAGCATTTTGGGAATATGAACTGCATACACTTTCATTATGACTGTAGATTTCATACTTATTTCATCCCCTCCAGTGCTTAAATGTACAACTGTTTACATTTTTTATGTTTGCACAAGTAATTTTTTCCGCTCAATGTAACCGAATGCTTGATCCATGATTACCCTATCCACTAAAGCAGTAAAAATCTATATGTTTTCGGAAATATGGCTGACTCCACTTGGGCAGTTCATGGTTTTGATAGTCACACTAGGTCTCTTTGAAGTTGGAGGGTAATAGGTTTTTCTTTCACCTGTCTACTGGGTCTGGTGCATTTTGTGCTATACATGCCTCATGCCTTTATTATTATTATTATTATTATTATTATGCAGAAAAGTTCTTCAGATTGGAGTATTGACATGGTCAGTGGCTACAGCACTTCTTCCTTTTCTTGCTGGATATATGCCCGGATTTGTGTTGTCAAGGGTTTTGGTATGTGCAGCTTCCTCCCATACTCCTTATGTTGAGCAAGTATTTCTATCCAACTTGTACGCTCCTTTTCATGAATCTGCAACTCATTACTAGTTAAATATGCATCATAAGCATTTGTGATAGTTTAGAGATTCTCCCTTACTGAATTAGTCTATGTCTCTCTCTATCTTTTCATATTACTCTTATGCATTTTTCTTTGACGTTCCTTCAGTTAATGTTGAATTGCATAAGTTGTTTCGTGTATCTAATTGAGTATTTCTCTTATGTGTTCCAAATCTAGGTTGGAATAGGAGAAGGAGTTTCCCCCTCTGCAGCAACTGACCTCATTGCCAGGCATGTATGACATCCAAAGCTCTATAGGAGCATGTTTTAGTGGACCTTTTAGATAGTATCTGGCTAAACATAATCATCCATTTCTATGTTTGTGTTGGGTATTTGGTTTTCATGTGTTTCAATTGGACCAGTATTCCTTTGCGCTTTTTCTTAGTTTTTCCTATAGTCATGTTCATGAACAGATTGCATTCTTTTTCATTATTATATAAATTGGTAGTCTCATGGAAAACTTCTTAAAGATTTCATTGTGGAAATATTTGGAAGCTAACTTTTCTGTGTGGAGCTTTAGGACTATTTCTGTGGTTTATGGAGTGTCCTGCTCTCCTTGAACAATTTATTTATGTACAATAATAATCAGTTAAATGTGTATATCAATTCATGTTTCAACATAGAGACTTATGTTTCCTATCTCTGTATTTTGAGTTTTTTCTTGGCTTTCTTCTGTTTCATGTTAACTTATCATCTGTCTCAGACTTGTCCTGCCTCTTTTGTGGTAGGCTGTGTCCTGTTTTCTTGTTCTCCGCTATTGAAATTATGCTTTTTGGCTTGTTAAAACTGCAAACTCGTTGACTGCAGTGCCCTATGGCTTACTTTCTTACATTGTACATTCTTTTGTACTGCCAGCATGTCATTGGGATAAAGCCAATTTCTGATGAAGAGCTAGTGTAGAGTTCTTTTCTCCTTTTGATTTGCATTGACCAACACTGCATGCAGGTCGATACCTTTGGAAGAGCGATCACGAGCTGTAGCATTTGTCTTTGGGGGACTAAGTGTAGGAAGTGTTACAGGGTATGTTTTGTTTAATTTGGTGTGTGATAGCAACAATTTTTTCTATTGAGGAAACTGCTTGCCTCTTAATTTGAGTCACCCAGAATGTTAACTGTAGAAATGTCATATTCAGCTTATTGACTTGTGTGATTATCGATAAGTAGAGAAACTATTTACAACTTTACATCTTCCTGTGAAATTGCACCTAAAAGGAATCAGTGTGTGAGGTCCTAAACATATTTAATCGACAAATTTATGCTATTATTACTATTTTCTTCTTTCTGTGTCTGTTTTGTTTTAGTTAAAGTGCGTTCCTGGTTTCATTTGCTGGTATTTTCTAACATTTTTAAAGTTCTTGCAGGCTTCTTTTAGCTCCTCCGCTTATTCAAAATTTTGGTTGGGCATCTGTATTTTATATATTTGGCTTTCTTGGGGTGGCCTGGTAAGTATCTGTCCCTAATCTCATGGATTTCAATGCTTACCTGCTTCTGCCTTGAACTAAAGGAAATTACACTTTTATGATACCCATAAAGGCTTTTGTTTTCATGTTAAATACAAGATGATATTTCATGGCTTTTTGGTCCACTTTGGTTCTGAACTGACTGCTCAATTGTTGATTTGATTATGTTCAGCTTTTTAAGTTGCTAGTATTAACAACTGACTAAGAGTTGATTTTATAATTTTGGCAACACCAAAAATTATGAAGGTTTTTGGGGTTTCAATATCTTGAAGAGGGACAGGCTTCATTCGCTGCCAAACCTACTTCACGTGAGCACTTTACTTGTATTGATTTTTATTATTCTATATTTGATGAATAAAGCTTCTGAGTTTATTGGTATGTAGATGATGATTAGGTGACCACTTGTGTGTGATTTTCCAAATCATATGGTGTCTTCTTTTGCATCTCTTTTTGCATGCTGATAATGCCTTATTCTGCTCTGCCTTTCTGATAAAATTATATGGTTAGTCTACCTGACATTGCACATATGAAAAATATTTTGCCTAATTTATACATATTTAGCAATTCACAGCAGAAGATATAAAAAAAATTTTAGCTAAAGGAGTCACATTTCTGAAACACCCTAATGTTTAGGGAGCCTTGTATAACTGTTCATATATTGAGTTGCAAGAGAATAACCCACTTTATATTCCAAATATCATTTTGATCATAAAAAGATGTCCTCCATATTGTTCAAAACATGCTTAGTATCTCATTTCAGCTGCGTATACTTTAACTGCTCAATATCGTTGCCGTGGAGACCATCTTGAAAATTCATCTCATCTTTTCCACTAGAAGGATGATATCTGAAGAAAAAGTCTTGTTCTAGAGGCTGGAGAGAAAACTTCTAATTGGACTTAGTGTATTATTTTTAAACCAGTAGCATGTTTCCCCAAGTGTTCAGCTGACTTTCTATGCCCAACTGCAGTATTGACCTTTCATTGGAGGTTATCCTAGGTAAGGCTCAATTCTTAGGTGATGTGCTGATATGAACTAAATAAAAATAATTTGTTGTAAAATTGCTGTTTGTCTTTGTGTTCCCTTCCTCTTATTCATAAGTGCAATTTTCCTTGATATGTTTGACAGGGTCCCAATCTATCTATTCGGAAAAATCATCAAGTAATGCTCTTGCAGAGTTGGGTGGCTCACTGAAGGTACAACGCTTTCTTCTTTTTCTTTGTTCTCCTATATAATATTAGAAACTGTAAGGATGGAGAAGGTGCTGATTGAGAAATTGAATGTATCTTAAATGCAACACTTCTTGAAGTGTGGCATGTTTCACTGATTTGTCAAGTTAAACCCAAGTAACTAGGCTTAAGGGTCATTCAATACTCTAATACTCGATGGCAAAAGTGAATAGATCTGCCTGAGTTCCAGCATCATATGTTTACTGATATTTATAACTAAATGGGCAGAACCATAGTTCTCCAGGAAGCGCTATTTGCTCAGATATTCTTGATTGTTCTCTCATGAGTTTAAATATGTATAGCATACAAGTGAAATCTCCTGAGGGAAAGTACCAATCCTCACTAAAGTATGAAATTGTGAGGAAATTTAGGAAGTTTATTGTTTTCAAAATTATTGTGAACTGTGTATAATACCTGATTTTGAAATTAAGGACCTTCCCTTAAAAAATGTTTTAACCATTTGCGCTTACTTTTCTTAGTGTCTCTATTGTGACAGGATGTTCCATGGAAGGCATTTTTCCAAACCCCAGCTGTATGGGCAATGATATATGCTCACTTTTGTGGAAGTTGGGGTCATTATACTTGTTTATCTTGGCTTCCTTCTTATTTTAGGTATCTTTTCAGTTCTACTCTCTGAATTTCTTTGCTTATTCTGGAAAAAGAGAATTTAGCAACTGCTATATCAATGTCTTCAATGTGCCTGCCATTATGGCTGTAATGCAAAGAAACCTAACTTTCAATGGAAATGCCGTGCAGTGAGGAGCTGAGCCTGAATTTGACAGAAGCTGCATGGGTAAGTTTGAAGATCTATGATTGTCTTTCTCTCACTTTAGTCGAGTATAGCACTCAAATTGCATGAACAAGGAAGAATGATTACCTTAAAGTTTGATGTACATTAAATTTTTGCATCTTGAAATGAATATGGGAAGTCATACTTGCTAAAAATAAAGAACTCCGTTGTACAAGAAATCACACATTTCAACATCTCATTTATTGTTATCGGTATCCTATTTACCATGTACATAGAACTAGTTTGAAATCATCCATCTACAAGCATCTTTTGATGCAAAAAATTGTTATAGAGACATGCTGGTGCTATAACGCGCCAGAAACTTGGGTATATTATGGTACCATACCACGAAGGTGTTCATTTTTACCTGTGAGGGATTGATCTTCCTTGCAGTAATTTAGATAACATGTTGTAATCTGAAATTGAGTACAGTATGAATGTTTTATCCTAAATTTTTATGGTAATTTGACTGGTCAGGTCCTGAGGACTTGAACTTTACATGCAATACTATTGAAGCACTGGTGATAACACTTGAACTTGGGACTACCATGTCAGTCCAACGAGTCTGAACATTGGATAGCCATCAATCTTTTGATTTTTTAACTGCAATTAGATCATTTGACACTTTATTTTCCTATGAAGTAACTATCAACAATTTCAGGTTTCTATCCTTCCTCCCTTGGCTTCAGTTTTCGTGACTAGCATTGCCGCACAGCTTGCTGACAAGTTAATTTCCAATGGAGTTGAAATCACTACGGTCTGCAAAACCAAACGTCTATTGTTATAGTTCTACACTTCTATAATCATCATCTTGTCAGAAACTCTTCACCATGTCAACAAGCTTGACCTTTTTGACCTTGCAGGTGAGAAAGATTTGCCAAACAATTGCCTTTTTGTCTCCTGCTCTTTGCATGACTCTCTCCTCTGTGGATCTAGGATTGCCTCCCTGGGAGATTGTGGGGATTCTCACTGCTGGCTTAGCCCTCTCAAGCTTTGCCTTGTCTGGTAGTGGAGTACTTGAGAGAACTCTTTTAATTCATTTTATGTGTAGGAACGTATTGACTTGTGCTAGGTTAATTTCTAATTCAAAGTTTTATCATTTTTGCAGGACTTTACTGTACGCATCAAGATATGTCTCCTGAATATGCAAGTATACTTTTGGTATGTAAGCCTACAAATCCTAGATTTTGTTGCATATGCTATTCATTTTCTAATCGGCCTCCTGTATAGATTGATAGTAGGTTTCATTAGCACGTTCCTCACTCTCACTTGACTTAAAATCAATTCAGCACATGGTTCCTGAATTATGTGCATCATTATTTATGACATGGAGAAATGATACCCAGTCACTCAATAATATCTTTTGCAAGGCGGAGTTGGTTTTAGTGTGAAAGTGCAAAGCAGAAAAGAGAGAAAAAAAACTATGCTGATTCACTGCAATTAATGGTTTTGTTCATGGATCTGTCATCCTTTTTTTCCAGATAGCCACTTCTCCAGTTAAGGTTGATCCCAGGACAGGAATTCTAATTATGTCATAAATCCCTTTTTTACATGGATTTTGGTCCTATCATCAATGAGTATTTGTCCATGTCTGCCTTCAGATTATTCAGGAAATTATGCAAAGTTGTAATGAACTGGCAGTTCTAGATTAAACTTTCGTGAAACATTCTTGTGTCAATGTTTCTAATTTTAGCTCCAGGTCAAGTAAATAATTCATTCATTTGGATCCATCTTGACTACTGTAAGCTTGCCACCGTTTTAAGGCCTTTGCTTGAATTTGTAAAGCAAAAATAACTTCCTTTTAACCATGTTGATCTTTTTTCTTTTCTTTTCAATTTTATTATGCAGGGCATTACCAACACTGTCGGAGCAATACCTGGAATTGTAGGGATTCCCTTGACTGGTTATCTACTTGATACAACTCATTCATGGAGTGTAAGTTGCCTCTTGACCACTTTTAAGTTTTAATATATGTACTTCTTTGGACAGGTTTCTATATTAACTTCTCCCTAGTAATTTTTTATTCCTTGTATTTTTACCATGCAGATTTCATTGTTCGTTCCATCAATTTTCTTTTACTTGACCGGTACCATTGTATGGTTGGCATTTGCCAGCAGCAAGCCTACAAACTTTTCCAACACGGATTGACTTTGGATGGATATTCCTGGATGAAGCATCCAAATTAGAGAACACACCATTGAATATGTTGTTCATTAAACTTCTTTCCATAGCATTTGGTGGAAATTACCTCATCTCCTATAGTTAGCTTCTTCATTTGTATATTGATACCAAGTGTAATCTACTAAACCTAATGCATAGTTGACTTTGTGGTCTTGGGTGGCCACCAACATGTAATTGACATGCTTGTTGTCGTACTGTGTTTTAAGGCTCGCGTTTTATGGTATGCCTTGGAATGCTCAAAAACTTTGTTATACCAATCTCTCTTATCCACCGCGTGATAAATAAATAAATAAAGAGTGTCCTGGGGCAGTTCATTCCTGTAGGACGAGCAGCGCACAGTGCAGTAAAGAAATTTATGCTATGTGCTTGCAAATACAAGGGACACTGGTTTTCTTTAAAAGAAGAATGAAAACTATGGCTTCCCAATTTACCAAAACAATTTTCATTGTATTATTCACCAAGAAAGAATGTAGCATTTACTGCTTGTATTCTGTCTTATTTGATCAATCACTATTCACTATATGGAACTAATTTCAGTCCCATTAAGTGCTACCACCTAACTGCAAGCAGGGAGAAAATATGACATTTGAACGAATACAATAGAGAAAGGAGCAACCATTATCGGCTTTGATGAATTTACAAGTAGTGGCTCGAAGGAAGGTATGTCCCCGGATGAATTTACTGTTAAAATGTTCCCATTGAGTAGCATTACTCGGCTGTGTAAATCTCCATCTTTTGCTGTTAGATGGTATTCTTCTCTTGTTATCTCACTTGTGGATCCTTCAAGCAGTCGAATGACCTTTGTTTCATGAGACCTGTGAGTCTTGTGTTTACGGTGCAATCCCAAAGTGCTGTTGAATTTTACATTGACATCAACAGTCGTGCTACTGTCAAGGTTGATTAGTAGTAATGTGATCCCTTTCTGCAAGATCATGAATCTAATTAGATCATAAAGCTCTCTGCTTGTGTGATGATTGTGTTGTGGAACTTACAGATTGTTTTGCGCAATGAGTATATGCACGTATTTTTTTGGTTCCAGAAAACCTGGTTGATAGAACATTTCTTCCCATTAAGCGGTGCCAAAGAAGAGCACTGCATTCAAGAAAGCAAAACATTAGAATTTCTGAGAGACCTTATTACTGAATATGAGATTCCAGAGTGGGAAACAAGAGGTTTCATCTTGGTATGAAGCCACCTTGGTTGAAAAAATTCAATTCATAATGAGCATAGATACCTCTCTTTTGGAAAATTATCACTAATTTAATCCTCTACCTATTTCAAAACTTAATCCTCTTTCTTCTTGCGGACAAATGAATTTCTTAAGAATTGCCATGATATTGGAAAGATAATTCACTGCACCTCTTCATTTCTATCCTGCTATCTAATTTCAGAGCAACCTGCCAGTATCAGTAATTTTCGAATACCTGTAATAATCCGGATTTGGAACAAAAGTAGTAGTGTTGAGTAAACCATAATTGCCACCAATCAATGACTGTCTGCAGTACGTTTTTGTATCATAAGATGATGCCATCCCAAGCTGATCCAAATACCTGTTTTGACATCCCTGGACTTAGAATCCACAACAGAAAAGCTGGAGTTTTTTTAACATAAATTTTGACCTCCCTTACCAGAAACTAAACACGAATGCATTGGTAACAAGGTTACGGCCACTGTTGTAAGCCCCTCCTGATTCACCAACCCATGCAACTGCTGAAGTTGCAGAACTCTTGAGAGTGCTTTGGAGGCTATTGAAGGTCCTAGCCTCACCATCAAGATAGGATGGATTAAGGATCTTTTCAATGAGATGTGTATCAACTCCTGCACCAAAAGAGGATATAATCATGTCAAGTTAGACCTATTGTCCAAGGTGTGAGACCACAGAAGTCAGGTCGTTTTCTTCAAAGAGATACCTGGACCAAGATTGTAAATGTGGTGGGTGATCGCATCTACAGAATTGCCTGTTTTATCTACAAACTCTTTGAACCAATTTGCATCATAGAATCCTCCAGGTGCTATAACTAGCGGTTTCGGTTCAATGCTACTGTAAATCTTTTTCACTATGTTATACAGGGAAATTGTATCAGAAGCATACTGAGCTGCTGCAACTCTTGTTCCAACACCACTCCCGCATAATTCATTTCCTGATCAGCAGAAAAGGACTTGTTGTAGGTTTAGATAAATTAATCTCAGCAAAATATAAACTGATCGTAGTTAGTTCACATTTCCTTATAGCCAATAAAGCAATGATACTTTCATGGATTTGATGAAACATCAATCATTAGCATCAACGACGAGAAAGCATTGGAGGGTGTTCTTACCGAGCTCCCAGCCATAAATAGAGAAGTTCTTCTTGACAGTATAGCTTATAAATGATTCTGCATTAGAGTAGTTCCAAGCTCCTACTGCAGAACCATCAGATTTCATGGACCGGCCAGTGAGAGCATTTAACCCAAATATAATTTCAGCCCTGAATTTGCAAAATTAAGAGGACGTTCAGCTGCTAGAAATTGTAAAGTAAGGTTAACAGGAAACAGAAGAGAACATCGTTGTTACCCAGATTTCTTGAAAAAGGCATTAAGTTCATCCCATCTATACATTGGTAAGCAACCCTGAGTGAAACCAAACATCTCCCTGGTGTTTTTGACAAATTGGACACAAGGTTGCTTATTATCTTCGGTGTCATAAATGACCTTATCTTGCAAAGTGCCCCCTATTCTGATTTTCAATGGCGAAAAAGCTGGACCATAGTGCCAAAAAAAGAGAGGCAATTAGGACTCCGAAAAGCATTAAAAAGAGTTCTGGCCAACAAGAAGAAGAAAAGGTTGCTTTGGTTCAAAGGGCTCTCACCCTTTATGGCATTTAACAAGATGCTGTTGTTAAGATCCTGCATGAGAGAACATAAAAAAAATTCTAAAAGATTAAATATTTAGAGAATAACTTCTTGAAATTTTAAAGAACAACTCTGTATCTAATAGTAAAATGCCAGTTAAGTTTTGAGAAGTGCAGGACAGGACAAGCATTTCAAGTTCAGTTGCAACTATCAAACAACATATTTAGATATCTAATCCTAAAAAATAACCTCAGAAGTATGCTAAAATGAATCATTACCAGATTAATGAGAGAAGCATGATCCCAGCTGCATGTCCCATAATCACATTTCTCAGGTGGCCACCAATCTAAGGTGGCACAAATGGAATTTTCATCAATCTTTCCAATGGAAGATTTTCCATCTATGAAAACAGTTCCTTCAACAACACTGTTATTATCATTTCCAGCTACAGCACTTTGTGAACTCACAGAAATGAAGCAACAGCTAATGATAGAGACCAGCAAGCACAGCCCCATTTGCCAGTTCTGCAAATAAATCATCTTTTTGGAAGCAAACACAAGTTCAAGATCTAAGGGTTTCTCTATATATGTGTAAGGTAGCCATGAAAGTGGCAGAGGAAGTGTGGTTGCTAGAGGTTAGCCACAGCAGGCTACAGAGTTTAATAAAAGACATTAAATATTTAGATTTTCACGAGTAAGATACATTTACCGTAAGGGTAGAGATTGATTTTTAACTGTTTTTATTTTTAAAATTTTATTTTTGATATTAATATATTAAAAAAATTTAAAATACTAAAAAAAATAACCTAAAGCTAAAAAAGAATTAAATCTTTTTTATTGGACCTTACAAAAGTGATTATGGTATAAAAGATGGGAAATTTATTGGTAATTATTTATACTTTGTTTGATTAGCAAACACTTAGCTTTTGGTTTGCTTTTCTTTTGCCTTTGGAACCTCGCTGGTTAGAATAATGAGAGGTTTGCTTCAGAGTGGGCCATTGCTTTTGCTTTGCTTCGTGAAAGCAGCTAGTTGCCGATCAATTTTCCAAGGGGCTTTGTGCCTTGCCTCCCTGTGAAAGTGTGATCTTGGGACCCACTTGTTTGGTTAATTTCTTTTTTTCGAGTTTTTTTTTTTTT
>Ga0325414_1006837_pt1 | contig 12132 bp, 1 predicted proteins | sample PopdelMetagenome_8_FD_206183 | JGI IMG/M metagenome (GOLD analysis project Ga0325414, IMG submission 206183) | Populus deltoides microbial communities from Bellville, Georgia, United States - Leaf-PdKOR-R3 | ecosystem: Host-associated > Plants > Phyllosphere > Phylloplane/Leaf | place: USA... | reverse complement strand
AGGGCAAATCCTTCTGATGTAGTGAAATTTTTGAACTCGACTATGTATATCAAACATTTTGGACTCAATAAAAGGCTTTGACTAATATTTTATGGAATTATATTTTAGTTTTATAATTTAATATTTTAAATATTTAATTAATTATAAATTAAGTTTTATTATTTATTTTAATTTATTTTCTATAAAATTATCTTAACTTCATAATTCTAATTTGAATTTTATGAGTTAACCTAAATAGACTTATGTTGTTTTATTGTGTCCTCTTTTTATATTGGGTTATTTTTAATTTTATCATTCAATAATGGATTCATTAAGAATTAACCTTCATAATTTGTTTCAATTTGCTTTATTTAGAGTTATCATAGTCTTATGATCCAAGTCGTGTATTTGAAAGGTTAACTTAGATTGATACAGGTCAATACAATATGTTGTTGTCTTAATTTTTTTTTTTTAAGATGTTATCTTAAATTTCTTTTGAGTCAAACTATATTTTTATCAGTCGTCTAAATTGTCTTTGGATCAGTCAAGTCAATTAGGTCATATCAAGTCAACTCCTATAAAGTTTAAACTTATTTTCTATTAGAAAAATGTTAGTTACGCCTTGATGTTTCTTTTTACATTAAAATCATTGATTCAACCCACAACGTTACGGCCAATAATCTAGTAGTTACTAAACAAGAATGTTTGGATTTTAAAAAGCATGTTTAGATAATTGTGTTTAAAATTTGAATGGCATAATTTCAAGTTAATTTATTTTTCAATTATAATTGGGATTATACATGTTGAATATGTGTGTGTGTGTGTGTTGGGGGGTGAACAATACAATCCCAAAACAACACATTGAAATGCTTTGAAATCGAAATGTATCGTTTCAATAAAAAACACATAACGCCGAACAAAACAGAAAGAACACCCTTGATTATAACCATTCAACCAATAAAAACATCATTGTCCATAATTATCAATCATGCATAAAAACATATTGATAAGCATAAATAAATATATTGTGTGCTTCAATTCTAATTATTGGCTTTGTGTGAAGTTTTAAAAATAATGTTTTAAAAATTAGAGAAATTGAATCAAAATCAATTTGATAATTTCTTAAACTTTATAAATTTAATTTAATACATATTTTCTTGAAAAACTATTTTTCAAGATTTAATAAGAAAATTGATCATATTAAAATTTTTATTAACACCCTAAACTATTTTAGGATCAATTACATAAAACTTTCTTCGAAAACTGTTTTTCAAGACTTGATAATCATATCAAAATACTTATTAATATCCTAAACTATTTTAAAATCAATTAAATAATTTTTTGGGGCTAAAAAACTCCTATTATTTTAAAAAAAATAACTTTTTCTAAAATAGTTTAATTAATAGCTTTAATAAAATTCTAATCCAATTAGGATATTTCAAAAATAAGAAAAAAATAAATTAAACACTTTAATTCAATCATAATCCAATTAGAAAAATTAATTCCATAATTAATTTATTTTATAGTTTTCATTTTAATAAAAAACCAGAATTTTAAATATATAAGTGCAGAATATTAATTTTACCTGAAACCTAAACATAATTGCAGGTGCAAGATCATACTTTTTCTCCTTTTCTCATTTTTCTTGCTCAATAGAAATGATAATAATAAAGAAGGTTATTGTTATTCTACATACAGTGCAATGACAATCCCTTACACTATATTGCCTTATCACGAGGCAGGAGTCTCCCACGAAGCTATTGACAGTGCTAATAGCCATGGCATGCTGCCTTTTCCACTAGCAATAACTAGTTATGTGCGCAGCACAACTAGGCACGCTAGCAACACTAGTGCTATTTCTTCTGTATTTCAAAGCTATCTGAACAGTGTTTTCTATAGATTCCGATCAAATCTGACAAAAATAGTAACCAAGGATCTTTTTTTTGAAAATTTAAAGAGAAAAAACTTATTTTTTAGAAAAATAACTTTGCACATAAAATTAATTCATAAATAACAATAGCAATCAAAACATACAATCAATAACCCTAATTATGTAACAATAGCTCTATTACTTTATTAGGTTTCTCAAAACACTTAAAAGCAACGAAAACAATAATTTTTTTTTAAGAAATTGGAAGTTCTAAGGATTTTGTTAAACAATCAAGGGTCATTTAAGTTTTGAGCGAAGATTACCTGAAGATTATATCTTTTTTCTAAGGTTTGATTAGTTTATTCAAAACTGAGTTATCACAAATCACAAGTCCTTCAAATATGTGGTCTCTAATAGTAATTCACACGAACCATCAGTAAAAAATCTCTTAAACCTTTTTTAGAAGAAAAGGATCGTTATGCTTTGAGTGCTAACTCTTTATTTTCTCTACTTTGCCTTTTTATATGGGTGAAGTATATACAATACATGATGTGTATAAAATATAAGGTATAGCATTCTATTTATAGGGAAAACTTAATAACCTTATAAATAAATTAAGACTAAATAATTTAATTTATTATCAATTCAAAAATTGATTGATCTATATTTGAAGATCAAATGCACTGTTTAACAATGTGACATGATCCCCTAAATATTAGAAAATTCATATGTGACCTGACTTAACCTTTGAGTAAGCAATTTCTTAATGTAATTATTATTCATTCATCAAGAATGTTTTGATTTAGACATTATAACATGGAATATGTCTATTGTATCAAATCACATTTGTTCTTAACACTATAGTCATGATCATTTAAATAAAATTTGAAACTCTTTTCAAATCTCATTCCACCGTATTACAAGGATTCCACAATCAAAACTATTTAAGAACATGTAAAATATTTTCTCTAATTCACCTATGATGATGAATCATCTCTTTATCACTCAAATACTTTTATATAGCTCATGTTATACCCAATATATGCTTGTTTGTTATCCTTGATTAGAACAATATGCAATCAGGATCAAAACATAACATTTTCTATATAAGATAACTTAGTGATCTCAAGTCTATAGATCACTTACACAATTATCATATGAGCCTTTTTAAAGACACATGTGATTTCTCCATATAAAATCATCATAAGGGTCAGTTTAGTATACATATCACCTGACAAGCACTTACATATTGATTTCAAATATCTCTCATATCTGAGTTTATGAGAACAACTATTTTCTTTTATAAAGAAAAGACAAAATATGTATCAGTCTTAAGAACTCCAATTAATTTACAATATTAATAGAGCATTAACTAAGAACATTTAGAAACAATACTTTGATGCATTAAGAATCTGTTAGTATTGTAAAGAGATGATAGTTGTCATAACATATTTTTTACCCCTAAGTTTTCCATGTATTTTAAAAATATACAAAAATTCTAAATAATGTATTCTTAATGCAATTCAGTTAATTCCCATTAATTTCATGTTTTTAGCACTTTTGTTCATTTTATTTTATTTTTGTGTGTCAAGATAGATAAAAAAGAAATAAAATTTTAGGAAGTGAAATGAGAGGCAAGAAAAAAGGAGACCAAGATGACTAAGGACTGAATAATTTAAGGGGAGGTTCGATTAAAAGAGAAAAAAAATATAGAGAGAATTAAGTTGAGATTGGAAAAATTATAAAAGGATTCTAATTCACTAAGAAAATAAAATAAAATACTTCCAAATACTTTTTTTCCTATTTATTCTTTTCATGTTTTACTAGGAGCCCTAATATTATAAATGAAAGAGCAAAAAAACTAAAGATTAAGAGGAGACCTTTTTGTAAAACAAAAGGAACCTAAAAAAGACAAAAAAAAAACCTAACATATAAAATTATATCTTCAACTGACAGTCCCTCTTCTTGATTTTCTCTCATGTAAGAATCTAGTATATAATAACATCATATCAAACCCCTACAAACCTCACCTCCCGCCATCCCTCTCTATTTTTATATTTTTTGAACCATAGAAACCAAAACTACAACTATCGAACACCATCTTCTCCTCACCATCGATGGCCAGACCACTCATACAGTACTAATCGAACAACATCCATACCATAACAAAAAAAAAAGCAAAATAAAGATATGTATTTGACCCAGCCATTCACATGTTTCCATCTCCATAGGAGCATGGATTCACGCACCAACAACAACACCTACTTAATGGTGTGAGGTGCACACGCCGACGTTGCCTCATCAAGTTCTAGCAATTCTCGTCCAATTTCCAAAGCACTTGAAGGTCATTTTTTAATAATATTATTGGTGTTTGCAAATATAGTTGAATAAATAAAGTGTTGTGGATTCGTACCATTACTTGATAACCCTGAGGGTATAAAATTATGAGGGAATTGATATTTTATTTAAGTTGAAATAAGAACATGTTTCAAAATAAAGATTGCATATCCATTTTAAATGTTAAATTTTTCTTGTATGTTTGTTGTGTGTATTCACTATCTTTTATTTGAGAAATTGACCCAGGATTAGGCTACCTATTATTGGCTCCTATCCTTGGATGTTGATAATTAGGTAATGAAATTGGTGGGTATGTATTCATATATTGTTTTTAGTATTTTTGTTTATAGCTATGGGGTATGCATTGTAATACATGTGAAGAGCCCATCCTGGGATTGTATAACTTTTCTCGACTTCTATCTTTGAAGGTTGATAATTAGATATTTTAATTGGTGACTAACTCAACCTAAGATTATGTTACTTGTTATTGGCCCTTATCATTGGATGTTGATTAGCAGGTAATGGAACTAGTGCGTACACATTCATACTTCTTAGTATATTGTTTTGATATTTTTGTTTCTTGTGATGTATTTGCTGGTATATATCATGAAAGCTCAATTTAGGATTAGATGACCTGTTCTCAACTCCTATCTTTGAAGGTTGATTGTCGGGTATTCAAATTGGCAATTGCATGTTCATATAAGGCCAAACACTTGTCTTTTGGTTAAAGTAGGGGTTAGAGTATCTTTGGGACCAAACCTAAAAACCATTATTTAATTTAAATTTAAAATGAAAACATTAGGTTTAGGCAATATCGAGCATAATAAGCACTTTTTATGTTTATGAGAAACAACAAAGCATCTTATCTTATGTGAGATGTATAAGGTGATTGTTATCTTTCTAATTGCATAACTAACCACTTACCATAAAACTGATGACGACTTCTTTTTTTAATTTTATCTTTTTTTACCAAAAAAGTCGCATTAATGTCCCCTACGACAATCTCTATCTAAATAGTTGATCTAATTTTCTTCATTCAGTGACTTTTTAGGTGCTAGATTTAAATCCTATCAAATATTTTATTTTGAATCATCTCTTCATTAATAATAATATTTATTTATTTATTAGTTATTATTTTTAAAACTACCACTTCTATAAAATATAATATTATGGTTTGTTTATGAAAGGTCAAGCATTTTTTCCCAGCATCAATCCATTAAACTTAACTGAAAGTGTATTACCATACAAGTTTACCATTATAAATTATACATTGAAATATTAACAAAAATTAAAGTTTCACTCTAAATTGCATACAAAAGTAAGCATTCTAAGCTCGGGAAATACGAGGGTGCAATAACTAGCATATATCATAAAATACTACCAGGTAAAAGATATCATAAATGTCTATTAGATAAAAGATATCATAAATATCTATTATATCATAAGACAGGGGATGGCTAGCAGCGACCTCAGCCCCTTCAAAATCTCCCCCCCGTCTCCCCCTTGAATAATTATAAAATTTAACCCTAAAATTGGTAGATTTTAACTTTTACCCCCTTCCTAATTGTTTTTTTTCTAATTTGGCCCCCTCTAACCTAATGTTCTGGCTTCGCTCCTGCACACATCAGTTTTATTTTACCAACATCACATCCTTATATCGAGTATCTAATGATTTATAATTTCATTTAGTGTGAAAGAGAGTGGTAATTAACTATTACTAGATCATCATCTACGCTGCGCTGCAGATTAGATCATTTTTTTCTTTTAACATAAAAAATATCCAGGTGTTGTTAATTTATTTTTTTGGTAGAGATTTTTTTAACTATAAAAGAACTGTCTGATATGACTTGATTGATTTGGCATGTCCAAATACAAGAATGATGATAAAAATATAGTTTGGCTAAAAATATCAAGACAATATTTTTTTTAAATATTGAAACAACAACATATTAGATTGACTTGAATCAACATAGGTTAACCTATCAAATCCGCCACCCATGTCATGAAACCTTGATAACCCTATATAAAGCAAATATCAAAAAAATATTCAACTCAATATTGAATGATGAAATTAAAAGCAATTATCAAGTAAAAAATGAGTTGAGTCAACCTGAGTTAACCTACTAAACTTGGGTCATGAGACTGGAATAACTTCATAGAAAACAAATCAAAATAAATTATAATGTTCAATTACCAATCAACCCAATGTTGATGATAAAATTTTAAAAAAAAATCAATTAAAAAAGGACATAAAATACCACTAAAGTCAACCGACCAAACCCGTGACTCGAGTCATGAGACTAGAATAAACTCATAGATAAAAAAAATAAATATGAAGTCTTATTTTTAATCAACCCGATATTAAAGGATGAAACGAGAAAAATTCAACTAAAAAAAGACAAAAAAACACTCGAGTTAACTAGCCTAACATACGAATTAAGTCATGAGATCGTGATAACTCCATAGAAAAAAATAAAAACATTATGAAGTTCAATTCCCAATCAACCTAATATAGATGGATTAAATTAAAAAAAAATCACATAAATAAAATGACAAAAAAAATAACTTGATTCAACTTGGGTTAACCAGTCAAACTCGGGTCAGGAGAGTAGGATAACTCCATAGAAAGAAATAAAAAATATATAAATTCTAATTCTCAATCAACCCAATATAAAAGGATGAAATTAAATATATTCAATTAAAAAAATGACAAAAAAGACTTAGTCAACCTATCTAACCCATAAAACATGTGACCTAAATCATGAGACTAAGATAACCCTATAGAAAATAAATCAAAAAACAATTATGAAACCGTATTCCCAATCAATCTAATGTTGAAGGGTGACGTTGGGAAAAAATCAAATAAAAAAATAATCCAAATCAATACAACTAACCCGCAAAACTTGCGACCCAGGTCATGAGAGCAAGATAACTCCATAGAAAATAAATCAAAATAAATTATGAAGTTCAATACCCAATAAATCCAATGTTGTAGGATGGGATTAAAAAAATTAAAATTAAAAAAAAATCCTCAAAACTTTTAAGGACCAAAGTGAAAAAAGGCTTGGCATTTCACTATTCATTGCTATAGTGAAAAGCTAACCAGCTAGATGGCTCGCGCTACATTGTTGGCTAAGCCAATTTTTTCACAAAAAAAAAAAGGATATTCATGTTACATCAACATTTTCAAAGAAGTAAGAAAAATCTAAGATTAAAGTCATTGAAAAAGATCACCTGTGTTGTCAAAATAATGGCTCGGAAAGCAAGATAAAAAAATACCATAAAGTGAATCTCATACTTATATTCAATCAAGTGATTTAATTTAATTAAAAAATAAAAATCCTTATAAAAAAATCTAAATTGAACAAATATATAAAAAAAGCCTAAGGTAGCCTGTGTTTTTTTCAGAATGAATGGAAAATCCCATAGAGTGAAAAAAAAAAGAAAAAAAAAATTGAGATTGAGAAAAAAATAAGCTCAAAAAAGAAAAAAATCTAAGCAAATCCGGTTGAAGTTTGAACTTTCTAAATTCAGATTAATTTCTCAAACTCATAACCTATTAAATTAGTACTTGGTCTCAACCAAGGATCTCAATATCCGACCAACTTGATGTTGAAGGATGAAATAAATAAATTTAATTAAAAAACAAAATCCCTTTTAAAAAAGAAAAATCTAACAAAGACAGGGAAAAACCCAAGGTAATAGCAGACCAATTTAATGTTAAAGGATGAAAAGAATTAATTTAATCTAATAAAAATTCTTTTTAAAAAATCTAGATCTAGAAAAAGATTGGAAAAAAAACTCAAGACAATCCATACTATTCTCAAAAAGACAAAAAACATCTCGTAGAAAGAGAAAAACAATATTGGAAAATGAAATTAAAAAAATTAAAAAAACAACTTAGGCAAATCTTCTAAACCCGGATTAACATCTCAAACTCTTAATCCATTAAGCTCTAGACCCGAGCTCAATCAAGAAGCTCAGCATCCGATAAATTTAATTTAGAAGGATAAAATCATAAAAAAAAATAAACTAAAAACATTTTCAAGGTAAAAAAATAGTAATAAAAAATAAGGACCAAATTTGATAGGAAAAAAAATAAAAGAGGATGAAATTGAAAAAAAAAATAAAAACCATTTCAAATAAAATATATAGCAATTAAAAGAGCAGGAACCAAATTTAACATATATAAAAAAATCCATAGGGGTGAAATTGAAAAACAATTCTAATTTTATAATTTATTTTAAATAAAAAAATACTAATTACAAGAGCATAGACTAAATTTGAAGAAAAAACTAATTGGAGAGTTGCATTAATTTTTTTAGAGTCATTGTGGTTTTCTAGGTTAAAAGAGAAAAGGAGATAAAAAGAAGAAGAAACAGTCTTAAAAGATAGGGACAACCCGAAGAATTTTATCACCGCCTTGAAAGTCATTGTTTGACCAAGTAAATTTGTCATATGTACGGCTGCAACATTCTTGGAGCTCCCATGCACCTCCATGTAAATTATGTAAATAATATTATATATTTAGTAAAAGACACATCGACTCCTCTATCAAATTGGTTATTACTGAAAAGCAAAAGAAAAAAATACACAAATGCCCCTGTATTATAGCTTCTTTGTTTTGGTTTCCAGGGATAATATCAGTAATTTATTGTGCAATTAAACATCAAAAGTAAAAAATACCCTCAAGTCAGGGATATATGCCATTTTACTTTCAAGGATAAAAAAATCATTATATTATGTAAAAAGATATGTATTGACCAGTCTACCTTCGATTAATTAGGCAATACCTAATGAACCTTATGGAAAAGACAAAAATATCCATGAAGGCAATCCTTGTCAATTTTGTCAAGAAGGGAAAAGAGGTCAAAACATTGTTCCAATCTATAATGTTTTGAGTCTATGTTCAAAATAAATAACTGATCCCTTTCGGTTTTTTTTGCATTAATTTAGACAAGGACTAGTTATGCGACTTGCACTTTATCGCGGATCAGATAATGTTTTTGACAAAAAAACTAATAAATATGCAAGCTTTTCAAATGTGCTTTTTTCTTAAAAAAATCTAATTATAAATCAAAAGGCTTATGCATATATTTAATTAAATACATCGAGAACCATTTGTATCAATAAATGCAAAAAAATAAAGTGTTAACGCGTCCATTCAACTTGCCCTGTTGCAAGGTGAATTTTTTTTTCTATCGCAAAAAAATATATTAGGTTTTATTAACATATTTTTAACATCAAGTAACAAATATAATTATGAACCAAAATTCGATGCTTATATATAATAAAATATAGTAAATATTATATATGTTAATAAAAATATATAAGATCTCAAGCTAACATTTAATGTAAAGAAGAATGAAATAATATTGCAATTGCTACAATGAAACTTTATTTTCTTAATCTTTGTATAATAATCTTTTTAAAAAAAAGTGTAAAGAATGTTTTTTTTAAACAAATTACAAAAGAATATTGATAAGAACAAAAAAAAACGATATAAATAGGTCAAATATAGAGTGATAAATATAATATAAAGAATAAAAAAAATAACAGTTCTTTTTCAAAAAAAAATGTAAAGAAAAAAAACTAAAAAAATATTAAAAAAATGAAGATAAAAAAACAAATGGTGATAAATAGAATAAGTATAAAATGATAAAAATTCTTAGTATAAAAAGCAAAAAAATATAAGGAAAACTTGTTTTTTTTTTTATAAAAAAAATTACAATTTTATAATTATTACAATAAAAAAATTAACAATTTTATCATTTATACATAAAAACACCATTTGTTAGAGAACTAAAAAAAAGTTCATTATGTTTTTATAGTTGAGCCCAAAAGCTCAAGTTTCTTGCTCACTAATTATTTTTTTGTCATCAAATAAATATTTATTAAATACATATTAGTTTTTATGAGACTAACAAAATTAGTGATGCATTGATTTTTTTTAAATATGAAATTTCTAAATAAACCGATGTAAAAAAAAAGTAATTTTCCTATGTTTTTTTTTTTTTTTAAGGGGATTCAAGTAGTCTGAATGTTGATAAATTCAAGTATTTACTTCTCTAAAAGAAACACCTGACTTTTCATACTAGCACTGTATCCTTTGTTCATTGTCATTATCACTTCCACGTTGCCGCATATTTACAAAAAAACAATATTCTAGCTATCATTGGAAATTGGAACTGCTTTCTCCTTGCATTTCCTCTCTCATCGTGGCATTTCTTTTTCCTCTCTTTCTAAATCTTGGAGACAAGAACAAGATTCAAAGAAATCATTTTAAAGACTTTTTTGCCCCCAAATTTAATCAACTATTTTTCATTACGCTGTTTTTCTTTTTTTCTTCAATATAGATATTATTTTCTTTTATATATAAGGTATTTATTTTAGGGGTAAGCAAAAAAAACTGAAAAACTGATTAAACCGAGAAAATCGAGAAAAAAAATAGTTGAAAAAACCAAACCGTGAAAAAAACCGATCTGTTCGGTTTCGGTTTTATAAACATAAAACTGAAAAAACCGAACCGAACCCAAACTGGAAAAAAAATCAAAAAAACCGAGCCAAACTGAAAAAACCGAGCCAAAACCAGGAAAAATCGAGCCAAACCAGCCAAAATCGTGCCAAACCAAAAAAAACCAAGCCAAACCAGTTTGAACCGATTTTTGTCCTAAAAAACATAACCGAAACCGATCGGTTTGAACCGGTTTCAGTTCCCTTTTTTTTAAATTTCAATTTAGTTACTTCTTTTTAATAAAAACCGAATCGAATAAAAAATAATCACATCTAGTATCTTGGACCGATTTGTACATACCAAACTAAGTTCTCACACACCAAACAAACAAGACTTGTGAAATAAAATTTATTAATGGACAAAAAAAATCAAATTAAAAACTACAAAGATAACATACATATATATTTTTGGCTCTTATCCACTTTACTTAACGACCTACTAATGATTAAATATAAATATTACTTATTAACATACACCGTATATTGAACAAATGCATAATTACCAACTTTAGATGGAAACAAAAATAAATGGAAATACAAATCTAAAAATCTAATCCATGTCTAATGTAATAAGCAACTATGGTAACTACAACCTTTTGCTAAAAATGGGGAAAAGACTCTAAATGCTACTAACGGATATAGTATTATATATATTTAATTGTATCTAATTTATTTTTAATAAGTTATTGTATCTCTCATTTATTATCTTGTTAGATTCTCATTATCAAAAATAATAAAAATAATTTGCACATAACCAAGTTTAAATTATATATTTTTAAAATAAAAAATAAAAAAATATTTAAGATTCTGGTTACGATTCAATAAATTAAAATTCAATATTTAATCTTGCTAAGTTGTACATATAAATTATTCTACATGTGATAAATTTTGAAAATATTTTTAATATTTATATTTTAATTTTTTGGTAAAGATTATTGTGAATATATAAAATATTAACTGATCAATTGATATATTTTCATCAATTTTGATGGTAAAAATATGTTGAAAGAATAGATTGGAGCATAGTTATATATCTAACATTTAGTTGATTTAGTTTAAAGTTTGATTAGGAGAGAGATTATATCTAATATTTAACTATTTTCTTAAACATAAATCCCAAGCAAGGTTTTTTTAGTAAAAATATATTAGATTTTGTTTTAATCCGAAATTAGATCCTCAATTAATGAATCTTCGAGTTAATCCATCATGCCAGGGTCTAGGGATTAAAGGCACAGCAGCTTTTTTAATGATAAAATGGATGTAATTAAACACAATCCATTGAAAAAAGAAAGAAAATAAAATAAAAGAAAATAAAATATATCAATCTCATTCTCGTTGTATTTGCCATAAAAACCATAGAATTACGGTATCCCAAAACATATTTTTTTTGGGATTTTCGGGACAGTAAATGACATAATATATATATTTTTTTA
>Ga0325414_1006834_pt1 | contig 12133 bp, 8 predicted proteins | sample PopdelMetagenome_8_FD_206183 | JGI IMG/M metagenome (GOLD analysis project Ga0325414, IMG submission 206183) | Populus deltoides microbial communities from Bellville, Georgia, United States - Leaf-PdKOR-R3 | ecosystem: Host-associated > Plants > Phyllosphere > Phylloplane/Leaf | place: USA... | reverse complement strand
TAAAACTACCCAGTTCTCCACAAAACTTGATTTATAAACAGCAGGTCTTACAAAGATACGAACTTCAAAGTGCAAGATGCAGCTGGAAATTTCTAAACATTAAGCTGCAAGGATTAAGGTTATGTTTGGCACGACTTCAAGATAAAACTACCCAGTTCTCCACAAAACTTGATTTATAAACAGCAGGTCTTACAAAGATACGAACTTCAAAGTGCAAGATGCAGCTGGAAATTTCTAAACATGAAGCTGCAGGGATTAAGCTTATGTTTGGCATGACTTCAAGATTTTGAAAGAAAAGTCGTGAACATGTTTAGTTAGGAATTGCTTTTGACTTAAATCAAAACTTTGTTAAAAAATTGAGTCAAAATTTTGCTTTAAATCAAAACTGTTGACATGGATTCTAACTTGCACTACCTCTATTTAAAAAAAAAAAAACAAAAGTTGTTTTAAGTCATTTTTTTATTAGAAATACTTCTAACTCGACTCATTTTGTCATAGTTATTTATGAAAATAACTTTTGACATACAATTCAAAGTCCTAAGTTATTTACAACAGTTTCAATGTTCAGGAGACCAGAAACTCCACTGTGATCACCCAGCCTAAGCAAAGATCCCAAGATTCAACTTGTTTGGGGGTCAAGTCTGACACAAATATGGATTTCGATTCTCAGCTAGTGCCCACATAATGACTGAAAAATAAATTACAAGGGACACCAGCGTTACAGCCTACATAATATGCACTGCTTAAAGAACAATTTTATGGTGGAGCCACACAGACATGAACATCTAGAAGCAATATGCTTGCTGCTGTGAGCACATACTGCGAACGGAGCACTCAAATGCTCCTTCCAGAAGACAGATAAAAACATTAAAGGAAAATGCTCTTCAATATCCTCAAGATCCACAATCATGAGACAACCAAAGGTATTGAAAAAACAAATAAGAGGAAAAAAAGACAGAAGAAAACTTGGTGACATGCAACCTCCTGTTAAACTCTCAACTTTTTCTCACAAGTCATTCTGTGACATAAAGTGTACCTAACATTATGCTGTTTCAGTAAAATGTTTCCCAGTAACCCATCATCCATGCAACAGTCTCTCCACCTTGCCAAACTGCTCTGATTTCAGAGATCACCCAACATCCAAACTATTTTTTAACAGGTATTAGTCCAATGTGATCTATGGCAATGTATTAGTGATTATAACTCAGGAACTTAAAAAGGCATATAAGATTAAAGTTGTGAATTTATGCACGCTATCTTCATCTAATATCAATCAGCATTCCATATGCGCAATTAATTATCAAATTACACAACACTAAACCCCATTCTAATATTCAATTCCATTAATCCATCAACAGCCATCAATTTTTCTAGCACAAATCATGCTATTTCTAACTCATATTTCATAAAATATCATAAAAGACCTCATCCTATAATCATACACTAAAACCCCTTGATATCTTTAGCCCAAATCCAACGAAAGCAACAAAATTTAATGGGGACACCAAACCCGAGACATGATTCACACATCTACATGATCTATGATGACAAAGGATAGCTCAACCCCTGTGTTATTGAATTTTATTTGAGTTTATTTGTTGGGTTTGATTTAGTTATTGATAAATTTTTTATTTAGTGGGCTATATGTCCAATTATTTGTTCTAGTTTGAGTTTAAATATTTATATGTTATTTTTCTAAATGTTAGACAATTTTTTATGATTTGAATAAAATTTACAAAGTTACAGACTTTTCCAAACCTGATACTTTCTCTTCTTCAGCTCCATTCTTCTTTTCTTCAGCTTTTTATTTTCTTTCTTTTGGCTTCTTCTTTCTTCTAACTTCTTTTTAATCTCTTTTGTCCCACATTAGCTTTGCTATCAAAGCATAAACTTTTAATTGTTCTTATAATTAACGGATCTATTAGAGCTTGTGCAAATCTTAAAAATTCAACACAGTTTCTAATCCCTAAAAATTGTGAAGGATCATCATCAATAATGATCTAGAAAAAAAAATTGTCTTTCTGTTTATAGTCAAAATCTATAAAAAAAAATTCACCCAGTCACACACACCCTAAAACCCAAAACCCTAGCCACTATTCATCTTCCCCTATATTCATCAGCCAACCACCAGTAGTCCACCCATCCACTGCAGTAGTCGCCCACAAAACCGCCACCCATCACAACCTAACAACTTCCCTCATCAAGAAATCAAAAATCTTCAGTTTTACAGTAGCATCAAACCAATTCCAGCTGATCTTCAAGCCACCACTGTCAAAAAACCCATCGCATCCAGCCACACTATAACCAGAAAATCAGCACATTCATACTACTTAGCCACACCACTCAACCCAATCCATCCCTACCACCACAGTTGCCTCAGCCACTACCAAATCGAACTAAACACTACAAGCCACAACCCACACATAAACATTGCCAACACAAACCCAACTTTAGCCCCCCTATCCACTACCCACTACCAAACAGAAAACCACAATAGCCAGTCTTTAGCCTCAACCACCATGTCGCCAACCAACCTGGTACCAACCACTATGTCCAAGACTAGCCACCACACCCACTCATTACCAGTAACCACAATAGAAGACAATAAAATCTCTAATAACAGGCAAATCAACTAGCAACTCCATCACACCGACAATCCACCACAGAGCACAATTGATTCAAGCCTCTGATTGCACCAAATGTTTTTGGCTGTGAGAGGCGTGAAGAAGAATGGTTTTAGAAGAGTCTTGTTACTTTTGCTTTATTGTCAATTTAGTTGTAATTTTGTTTTATATTGATTTATAAAATAAAAAAAGTTAAAAAAGAAAAGTCGGAAAGTCAAAAGAACAGGTGAAAAAAAAGAGAGTGAAAAGTGATCGAAGAAAAAGGAGAAAAAAAAAAATGACAACAACAAACAAGTCAGACGACATCAGTGATACACTGACAACATTTTACATGATTCAAAGAGGTCCAGCCGCAATTGAGTTTGACAATTTGAATCTTTATCGGTAAATTACTCAACCTTTTGATTCATTGAAGTTTACTTCTTTGGTTTTGTACATGTTATTCAATTAATCATCAAAAGAGTGCCTTTTTGCGTTTGGAAAAAAAATCCTATCTTACATACGACATTCATATTCTACTCACCTATCAAAGTTGTCATCTATATCTATTTATTAGTCCTTTTTATTATCTTTGGAGCTTGCAAGGTTTATGGAAATTTGTGACTTTTGTTTGATATACACTTAAAGACTAGCAATGCATGTTTACAATTTCCATAGTGTATTATTGTCTTAATTAATATAAAAAAAAATTGAATAAGTTTTACTTTTACTTTTATTCATTTTTATTTTAGCATTGTGTTTTTATTTTACAATTACCATGGACTAAAACTTGTTCTCCATCACAAGTCATATAATGTGTTATGGGTTAATAATACTTCCATAAGAATCAATAAGAGTATCAAATTCATAGACTATCATGTGAGATTTGGTGTGATGTTATTCCAATAAATATAGGAATAAGAATGTCATTTTGGGTAGACAATGGATATATGATTTAGACTTAGACGTCACCATTTGGTTGATCAAATTCATGTTCTTTTACTTTTAAAGGTAGAAAGATCCATTTTATTGGATTACCACCAAGATCTATCAATAAAAACAAGAAAAAGAAGAGTGTGAAAGAATAACGACTAAGCACAAGTCTAAATGAGTTTGAGAATGAGGTTAAGGAAAAGCCTATTATGTTTGGTTTGGTTGAAAAGAAAATTTCAAAAAAATCTCAGCGGAACCACCTGAGAAGATGAATGTGGTTAACACAATAAATCCAAAAGAGTTTGAAGATGAGGTTAATGAAGAGTCTATTAAGTCTTCTTTAGTTGCAAAAAAAGTTAGCTAAAGAAAGAGACTCTACCAATTGCCTGGATATGTAACTGTGGTGTTGGAAGAGTTTCAAAATAGTTGTCCCTTTGAACTCCCTGCTTCTTCACCTCCTGTAATTGACATCCAGCATGCATAGATTTTGTGCAACCTTCTAAATTCACTAATACCTTACCCTTTATGCTTGACATCCAGCATATCATAAATTTTGAGTAGTTTGTTGAGCTTCTTGAATTCATCACCCTTTATTCATGATAAAGAGGATAACGATAGCCTTGACTCACTCGGTTATGTCCAATTTATATCCACCTAGGATACAATCAGTGTTTGTTCCATTTCATACTCTCAGTCATAAGATGTTCATGGTCATAAACCTAGGATGCCTTTAGGTCTTCTTCCAATGTCTCCTTACACTAACATGTTTGAGCCAAATAAATTTTTTACATGTAGAGTTCATGAGTTGCATGTTGAGATTATAAAATGAATTCAAGCAAATAATAAACAATATAAATTTCAAGTTGAGTGTCATAAATCATTTAATATAGAAGATTGTTTCATTATAGATATTACACAATATACTAAAAGGCATCAGTGTCTCTGTTACTGTTTACCTAGATACAAAGCACTGTGGATTGGAGCAGTGTAATGGCAAAGCTACCCTTGCCACAGGGAGTTGGAAAAACTGTAAGGGGAGGGTGGGGTTGTCTTTTCATTGGGATGCATTTGGCATTGAAGGGATTGATGAGGAGAAAATGGTTAGTTTCGATTTTGGTGGGGCATGGTGGAGCTGCAGGCACCTGGTGTTGGGGCTGCCATGCTCTGGGCGCTAGGGCCAGACAGGTGCGCCTGACTGCAAACCCAGGCAAGCAGATCTGCAGCCCGCATGCCTGGGGGTGTTGCTTTCTTTGTCAAAAGTTGCTGGTTCTAGCTTGACAGCCAGACCTAAAACACTTTCAAAAGGTGTAATAGCGTTGGGTGTAGTTGGCCAGCCAGATCCAAAACACTTCAAAAAGGTGTTGGGTCTGGCTGCGCAGCCATGCCTAAGGATATTAGGTCGAGCTCCACGGCCACATCCAAGGATATTGGGTCTAGGATTTTTTGCTCTTTTCTCTGATTTAAATTTATTTTTCATACAATAAAGAGGAAATAAATTTGGGTTTGGCTGCACAGTCATGCCCAAGGATATTGGGTCGGGCTCCGCAACCACACCCAAGGATATTGGGTCTGGGATTTTTTGCTCTTTTCTCTGATTTAAATTTATTTTTCATACAATAAAGAGGAAATAAATTTGGGTTTGGCTGCACAGTCATGCCCAAGGATATTGGGTCGGGCTCCGCAACCACACCCAAGGATATTGGGTCTGGGATTTTTTGCTCTTTTCTCTGATTTAAATTATTTTTCATACAATAAAGAAGTAATAAATTGATGGGACTTTTTTTATATTCTACAAAAATTGGGTGGTGATAAGTTTTTTTTTTTTTTGTTTCAGGTTTGGTTGAATTTTCTTATTAAAGCATGTTTGTTTTTTTAAAAAAAAAATGCTTTAAAAAATATTTGATAATTCATATTACGATGTTTTTGTATTATTTTGATGTGATTATATAAAAAAGAGATTTAAAAAAATAAAAAATATTATCTCAATATATTTTATAAAAAAATAGTTTAAGATATTTCCAATTTTATTTTTTTCCCTCTTGAAATTGTATCTTCTCTCTTATTGATTTTTTTTTCATACTGTAAAGAGGAAATAAATTAATGTGACTTTTTTATATTATACAAGAGTTGGGTGATAATAATTTTTTTTTCATTTCAGGTTGGGTTGAATTTCTTTATTGAAGCATTTTTGTTTTTGCATTTCAAGAATGCTTTGAAAAAAATTTCAATTTTTTTTATTGTTTTCTTTACTTCAAAATAATATTTTTGATGTTTTTGTATTTTTTTAAATTTTGTTTTTAAATATATTGAGATTGGATTTGGCTGCGCAACCAGACCCAGGGAGAATATATTAAGTTGGGTCCTGCCCAACAGAACACATTTGAGTTGGGTCCTGCCCCCAGAAGAACCCAAAATAGCTTTGGGTCATGTCCCTAGCAAGACCCTATGCTTTCAATCTTTTTTCTTTTCTCTCATGTAATTTTTTTTCATACAGTGAAAAGGAAATAAATTGATGGGAGTTTTTTTTATATTGTTTAAAAATTGGGTGATCATAATATTTTTTTTTTTTCATTTGAGGTTGTGTTGAATTTCCTTATTAAGACATGTTTGTTTTTGCGTTTAAAAAATTCTTTGAAATTTTTTTAAATTTTTTTAATGTTTTTCTCTAATATTATCATATTAAAGTTGATGGAGTTCTCAATAAATTTTTTATTCACATTATATACTTAATATATTTGTATTATATAAGAGAATTTTTTAACAATAAAATCCATTGAAAAATAATTTATAAATATTATAATATAATATTATTTTGCATAATAGAAGATATTTTAATTTTATAACACTAGTGTATGAGATTTAAAGTTTTATCAATGTTTTATTGTCTTTAGATTTTTTATTCAATAGTTTTGAATTATATGTAATATTAAATACATAAATAAATTATGTGTTGGTTCCTACTGGGGCAGGACCATTAGAGTTGGGTCCTGTTGGGAGCAGGACTCAAATTAGCTTTGGGTTCGGTTGCACAACAAGACCCAATAAGTTTGGGCACCCAAAAAAACTAGGTCCGAACCCAATTCTATTAGGTCCTACGTCAGGACCCAAGGCTAACGGGTCCGGCATCAGGACTCAATTCTCTTGGGCCTTGCAGGACCCAAGACTAATGGGTTCTGAGTCCAGACCCAATTCTGGTCTTGCGTCAGGACTCGAGGGTAATGGGTCTTGAGTCCGGACCCAATTCTGGTCCTACCTTCGGACCCAATTCTCTTAGGTATTGCGTTAGACCCAAGGGTGATGGGTCATGCATCAGAACCCAAGGTTAATGGGTCTTGCATCAGGACCCATTTCGCTTGGGTCCTGCCTTTAGACCCAATTCTCTTAGGTACTGCGTCATGACCCAAGGTTCTTAGGTCTTAGGTTTCTAAATATTATTATTTGTGTTATAAATATTGTTATTCTTATTTTAATTAAAAGTATTGATATAAAAATATTATTATTTTTATAATAATTAATAGTATTAACATTAAAAATATTATTATTTGTATTAAAAATATTATTATTTTTATTATAATTAATATTATTTATAAAAAAATTAAATAAATTTGAAAAAAAATTATTATCAATATTGAAAAACAACCTTAGATTTGATTTGAAGGGTAAAATTAAAAATTATTGTTCTTATTGTTATTATTATCATTAATAATTTAAAATATACTATTATTACCATTGAAGAAAAAACAATTTTTTTTAAAAAAAGATTGAAAAATATAAGAATTTAGGCAAACAAGTTAAATATTATTATTTATATTATAAATATTATTGTTGGGTCTGGTGTTGCAGCCAGACTCAAAACTTTTGAGTCCGGCGTTGCAGTCAGACCCAACACTTTTGGTATTTTATTTTTTTGATATTTTTTTATGAAAATAAAAAGTTGGCCTGCGCTACACTTAACTAGTTAGATCTATATGGTATCATCTTTAAACCAATCAACAATTATCGATGAGTAGTGCTATATCATATAAAGTGTTACAAATGGTTGAGTAAAATATTTAAGTCATTAAACTACCATCAAATTTTGATATTAGTTCTACTTTTAATGCAAAAGACTTGGTATATATAAATTGCACTATCCTATACCTGATGATCATTTTGAAACTCTTACACCATTATCTTTATCATTGACACAAAAGGAATTTATTGATGTTATTTTAGATGTACAAATTGTTTCTATCAAAGATGATGAGATTCAGTGAACCCTAGTTTGCAAGCAAGTTGACGTGAGTCAGATTCTACTAAGATTATTAGAGCAACATCACCACAACTTGATCTTGATTTTTATGTGTTATTGGAGTCGTCTTGAACTATACTTGAAGAGGTTAAGTTCTTCTAACCCCAAGAAAGTTGATGGAGACACCAAACACAAGACATTGTTCACACATTCGTATGATCTACGATGATAGAGGATAGGTCAACTCTTGTGTTATTGAATTTTATTTGGATTTATTTGTTAGGCTTGCTTTAGTTATTATTAAATATTTTTTTAGTGTACTATAAGTTTAATTGTTTGTTTTAGTTAGGGTTTTAGTATTTATATGTTATGTTTCTAAATATTATACAGTTTTTGATGATTCAAATAAAATTTGCAAAGTTGCAGACTTTTCCAACCCCCATTCTTTCTCTTCTTCACCTCCATTCTTCTCTTCTTTAGCCTTTTCTTCTTGGCTTCTTCTTTCTTCTGACTTTTTCTTTTTAATCTCGTTTGTCCCACATCAAAATTACAACATGATATCTCAACATATAGGCATGCACACTCCAAAAAAGAAAAAAAGCGAGAAACTAAAATCCTCTATATTCACAAAGGAAAGGACTAAATTTTGATTCCAAAAATATTGTTCTCATAACCCCTTGATCTCTCAATCTCAACTTAATCAAAGCAAGAAACTGGCAACAAACAACTCTTAAAACATAAACATGCTAAAAGAAATAAAAAAGCAAAAGCAACACTTACCAACAATCTCTCCAATTCACAAAAAATCTCCATGCACTAATTTGTACCGCACTAGCCTACCAACATCACTACTATACCCCTGTTTCTCTCCAGGCAACCATGATAGTGAAACATGAAACTTCTTTCCATTGTCCAACTCTCCGCCTCACTCCCTCAATCCCCTTGTGCCCTACGCACTCTACTCTCATAATAAGCTTCATTAGTAGGCAACTCATACAAAATGCACCTCTTCTCACTAGTGCCTCCTAAAGTATCCTAAAACTACTCAGCTTACAAATACAAACTAACAAATCCTTAATCACTTCAGCTCAATTCGACAAAAATGCAACATAAGATCAAAATAACAAAAAAATGGTTTTGTAAATAAAGGTCACTAACATGAGGATATATTATTCCACACAAGCATCCACTGGCATCATCTTCAAGAGGAAAAGTCTCTTCAATAGCATCGAGATAGCAAATTGAGAGACAACAAAGGTCATGAAACAAGAAACCAAAAAACTCATAGTAGAAATACAACCTCATAATTAAGAAGCAAGGAACTCAGACAGCCATATAGCATGCAGAAACTCATACTTCTATAATGCAACCTTCTATTAAAAAGCTACCAACATTATGCAATTGTTGTGAAAGATTCCCTGTAACTCAGTTCTACAATCATCGAATATTCCCCAACAATCTCTCCAACTAGCAACTGCTCTAATTTCAAAGATCAAATTACCCAAAAATTACCTCCCACAATAAAAAATAATTAGTCAAATATGAACTTTGGCCACATTTCAGTAAAATAAATTAGGGCCTTTGAATATCATATCTAGCCAAACTGAGCCAAGTTTCCTAGTTAACCAATATTAGGTAAATTGAAATACAATGCCACACAGCTAATTTACAAAATACTTTGCTACATTCTACAAACTAAAAATGTTGATCATGACCATCTCCTACTTGATTTCATCATTCCATCTAAATTTCTCAAAACAAGCTTCTTCAAACTAATTCTTCTAAACTATCCTTAAGAAAACACACCTTGCAATAACAAACTACTGAACCACTAATCCCTCAAGCCCAGTTCCAAAAAAAAAGGCAACCAAATTTAGACACATTGTCTCAACATAATAAAACAAGTTAAAATCGTCAATATTTTGCAGAAGTTGAAAAAACTACCCATTCTCCAATTTATGAATTCTAATCTCATAATATACCCTTCTCATATTCCTTTAATTACTCAATCTAAATTCATGCAAAGCAACAATTTACAACATAAACACAAACAAAACCTATTGTTCCTCCAATACAAACATTCCAACTTCTAAATGGTACTCCAAATAATTTCGAACCAAATACTCCATAATCGCATTCAATATTCAACAAAATCAACAAATTTAAAAAACAACTCATAGAACACAATAGGCACGAGAATAAACAAAAGTAAATAAATAAATACAAGAAAAACCTACTCATTCTCAAATTTATGATATTTAAACCCTAAAATCCTCTTCTCATAACCCCTTAGTTGCTCAGAATTTAATGAAAAATTTTTTTTTACAAGAAATAGTCATAAGATAAACATAATGTAATACACTTTACAACAAAAACACCTGATAAAACAGAAATACAAAAAAAAGCAAAACCACTCACCAAAAGATCATGCCAAATTCTTGATATCCAGTCTATTCATTCTAACTCCACAAATCTATTAAAATACTTCTATAGCAACACTAAACCAGAAACCCCTTAAGCAACCAATCCAAATTTAACAATTGCAACAACATTTACACCAAAGTACAGCTCAGAAAGCACAATATAAGCATGTAAACAAACACACACACAAACACCAATAATAATAATAATAATAACACTCACCAATGATCGCCAATCCAAAATCCAATCTGTCAAGAACTGCTTTGTCCACCACCACCACTTCCACCAAACGCCCTCGGAATTGAAATAGTGAACCTTCTCTCCATTCCTCCAGCGCTACCCCCACCACTCCCTTGCCCTCCAGGAGATCTATTCTCGTAATCAGGATCATCAGTAGGCAACTCATACCGACAAACTGGACACGAATTATGCATGTTCAACCAAGGTATTATACAATCCTCATGAAACACATGTTTACATGGCATCCCTTTGACTTCTTCTCCTCCCTCAAACTCATCTTTACACACAGCACATTGATTATTCATCTCTGATTTCATCATCTCCTCGGTAACTTTCATCGTTGGCAATGCCTCAATCGCCTTTTTCGACGCCGGAGGCGTCCCATACCTGTTCGGATCATTCTCAGCCAACTGTTGGATCAGTTGCTCCAAACCCGACCCAATAAAATAATCACCAAAATTACCATCTGGGAATCGAAGACCAGGTTCGTGTCCATTGTTGTCAATCACGAACTGTACCCGACCCCCACCAGAATGAAGGTTTTGGAGGTGAGAACGGAGGAACTCAAGGGGGTTAAACGCATTCGGGTCGGAGAATCCGGGTCGGGTTGGAAATTCAGGATGAGAGAAATTGCCAGAGTTTTGGAAGAGGAGAGGAAAGAGAGAAGAGAAGGGGTCAAATGGGTCGTTGAAATACGAGTCGGAGAATGGATTCGGGTTTTGAGGGTTTTGGGTTTCGAATTCTTCAATGAAGCTATCGTGGCAAATCGGGCAAAATGGATCATCGTGGGAAGAGGGAGTTATCGAGACTGTGCGGTTGCATTGGTAGCAGAAATATTGTTTCGATGTGGTGGTTGCTGCGGCGGTCACTGCAGGTAATGGGGGAGCTCCGGTGAAGGACATGATTGGTATTAATTTTTATAGAAGGGAGAGTTGTTATTATTATTATTATTATTTCCCCCTGAAGAGACTTAAGAGAGGAGTTTAGTAGCCTGAAGATTAGATATTCTAGGTGTCTGTCTCTTTCCTTTTAATTAATAAATTGGGTTTTGGATATATCTACGGCGCAGCCCATAAAAAAGCCCATAAAAATAAATAAAGCTAATTTTATTGAAAATTATTTTAAAAAATTAGCTTAATTTGGTTTTATATTTTACAATCTGTTTTTAATATATTTTTATAAGTTTAGTTGCTCGTAGCTATCTATACTTTTGTTAGATATTTTAATAGAGGTCAGGGTATAGAAACTTAAAATCAACCTAATTTATTATAAAATAATATTTGTCATGTGAAATTAATTTTTTATTTTATTTACTTGTTTTTTATTTTTTATAAATCAAGTAGAATTTGAGTTTCTCACATGAAAGTATTCCTTTCTATTAAAATAAAAAAAATCCAATTAAAAAGTATATAATGACCACTAACCTTATATTTATGAATAAATTGAAATCAATTATATTTATAATCATAAATTAGAGACTTGATTTAAAGTACAAGAATAAATTGAATTAATTTTTTAAAATGATCTCCTTTATCATATGAACAAGATTTATTATGAGTTTCCATCTATTCAATGAATAAGATTATAAAAGAATAATTTATAATTTATTTTTAGCAATATATAAACAAATTTACTTAATGAAAGGCTTATATAGAAGGAAATGCAAAATAATTTCATGAAGATTAGGTAATTTAACTCTTTTTTT
>Ga0325414_1006833_pt1 | contig 12134 bp, 14 predicted proteins | sample PopdelMetagenome_8_FD_206183 | JGI IMG/M metagenome (GOLD analysis project Ga0325414, IMG submission 206183) | Populus deltoides microbial communities from Bellville, Georgia, United States - Leaf-PdKOR-R3 | ecosystem: Host-associated > Plants > Phyllosphere > Phylloplane/Leaf | place: USA... | reverse complement strand
TGATTATATGAATATTTCCCGCAGATAATTTTTTTTTAAATAAATAAATTCAAGTAGCTAGCAATAATTTATTAATAAAGAGTAATTAATTTATGATTCATCTTTCTCTAGCTATCAATTTTTTATGCTGTCTGCTGGCCCAGCTCCCTCCTTCCCTTTAATTTGCTGGGTGAAGTTCCTCCATTTCTTGCTCGATCAGAGAAGTCATGCATTTTTTATGACCAGGAATTTGGGTCATCAACTTTTCAAGTATAGATAAGATCATAAATCCTTAAAATACTATGGAATTCTTTGCAGAAATTGATCTGCGACCTCTGGTTAGCGTCTCCAAACCGAGTTCTTATCTTATTTTTCTAGTCATGTATAATTATAAACAGATTAATATATTTTTTAATTAATTGTTTAAAAGATTTCTATCGTAGCTGAGTGATTAACATTTGGAAGTAATGTAAGGTCGCGAGTTCAAGAAATATATATTTTTTTCTCAACTTGCAAAAACACAAGGTTAAGATAGTATTTTAAACATTTTAGAACAAAGTGGTGTCTTAGCTCAGTTGGTTGAAATACATGAGATATCTATAAGGTCACATGTTTGAGTTGTGTTAAGTGTGTTATTTAATTTAAATTAAAAAATACAACCTATTATTTGTGTTTTTTTATTTTTTTTTTTGAAAATCTCTCTTAAGCCTACTTGTTTGGCTTTTTTTTATTGAATTTTTTTATTCATTATTAGGTTGATTGTAAATTAATCTTGGTATTTTATATCATAAAATTTTTAAAAAATTAACTCGACCAACTGGAGTCCATAACTGGGGTCGCGGGGTTGGAAGAGTGACTAAATATTAATCAAAGACCTGTGCATGTATTTTTCAAGTTTAAATCATTTCACTAAGTTTAATGACAATGCCAAAAAAAAATTTAAGGATCTAAATGTATTTAATTATGTTTCATAATTCATGTGTTTGACTGGCAGTGAAAGCATGAGCGGATAAATTAATAATTTAACTAATTGGGAGCACATGAATTATGTTGTTCTTATTTATGTGCTCTTCTAAACAAAATTCAATGAACTTAAATGAATAATACTCAACATCTCTTCACAAAAGACTGAACCTAAGTTCTGAAGTAGAAAGAAATAATGAAAGAACAAGTGTTTAGGAAAGCCAACAACAAAGAGAGAAAAACACTCAAGTAAATTCTTTGATCTTTTCTCACTTATCCAAGAAACTTGTTTATAGGACATGGAAACCAAAACATTAATACTTATAATTCATGAAAGTTCATAATTCATAAATTACTCATAATAACATCAATTCTCATCACATAATTAACATATTAGTTCATGTACTAAGATATTTTAGAGACTAAAAAAAATTATTGATCAAACAAGAGTTTAATAACAAATATTTTTCATTAACCGAATCCAAGCCCAAAATCATGAGCCCACGAGCTCATAACCCAATTCGCAAAACTATTTTGGGTTTGATATTTTTGTTATCCAAAGGTTCGTTGAAAACAATTTTTTATTTACCTTTAATTGATTTTAAAAATATGTTAATATTTCATGTTAAAATACTTATGCTGGATCACAAAATCCAACATTTTACAACTCAAAAACTAATGGTCATTATTTTGTCATTATTTTTCATGGCTAAAAATCATATAAAAAAAGAAAAAGAAAAAGAAAAAAGACCTATGTAGAAAAATACTATAACAATTCACAATGTTTTGTGAGAAAGACTATAATTATAATTCTCAACCGACTCAATATAAAAAAAAAGCGACAAAGATAATTTTGGAGAAAATCGTTAAAAAAACATAAAAATCATGTGGGGAAACACTGTAGCAATCCAAAATATTTAAAGAAAAAAACTACAAAACTAAATTCTTAACCATCTTAATATAAAAAAAATAAATTCAATAAAGATAATTTTAGAAAAAAACATGTGAAAAAACACTGTAGCAAAATAAAAATTATGTGGAGAAACACTGTAGCAATCGACAATATTTCAAAGAAAAAATATATAAAGCTAAATTCTCAACCAGTTTAATAGTAAAATAATAAAATCGACAAAGATAATTTAAAAATATATATAAAAAAAGATAATTTTGAGGAAAGAATGAACAAGAAAAAGCATACGGGGGGAATGGAAAAAAAAATACGAAAGAAGAAGAAAAAAGAAAAAAATGCTGGGGACAGAAAAAAAAACAAAAAAAAATCAAAGCAAAACATGTAAGGGAATCTACAGTAGATTCCCCACGCGTTTTATAGGCACAAAACAATCTTGAAAGCTGTGTCTATATAAATACTTGTTCAGTTGTTCTTCTCAATTGTCAGCATCAGCAGCAGCAGCAGCAGCAGCAGCAGCAGCCGCGGCGTGTTATGCCCTGCCGAACCAAAGATCACTCAGTTGTCTCTTCTCTCATGACTACTAAGAAATAGTATCTTTCTCTCTGCTCCATTCGCAGCCTACCATTATGCTCGTCATATATCCGTTGATTTTTGCCCACTTCCCCCACAAGACCCAACACTACATATATAATTAATATGTATACCTCCCTCTCCCTCTCCCTTTTTATTCCATGCTAGCTAGCTAGCTCTTTAATCGATTTGGCAGGGTTTCTTATTAATAATTTGTTTCTTGCGTGCTATAGAATATCAATACTCACGATCGACCAATACATAGATATATTATGTGGAGGCTAAAGATTGCGGAAGGTGTGAGCAGCAATGAGTTGTATAGCACAAATAAGTTTGTAGGGAGGCAGACATGGGAGTATGATCCTCACGGTGGAAGTCCTGAGGAGAGAGCTGAGGTTGAAGAAGCTCGTCTCAGTTTCTACAACAACCGTTATCATGTCAAGCCCAGCGGCGACCTCCTCTGGCGTATGCAGGTATTGATTAACTTACTACCTACCTACTTATATGTACATATATATGGTATGATCGATCAACCAGAAATAATTGCTAATTCTATATAATTAGTTGATTAAACCTCTGTAATTACGTACTTCTTAGTACTGGGGTCCTATGGTATAGTCTTCGTTACTTGTATAATCCATTACTACTATAGTTATAACTTCATAAAAATAATCTTTATGCTGTTTAATTTTATTTTTCTTACAAATTAACGAGAGGTTTGAATATTCCAAGATCTCTTAATTATAGAATAAATTATATAAATCTTAGCTGTACTAAGTACCATTCTTCTTCCTCTTCTTCTTTTTCTTTTGTATTTTTTTTAGTAAATATCAAAAGTTATTTTTTATTCATTTGTTCTGTTTTTTTAGTTTTAAAAACGTTTATGAAAAAAATTAAAATTTTTTTATTTTAAATTAATATTTTTTTATGTTTTAAAATTATTTTGATGTGTTATGTTAAAAATAATTTTTTAAAAATAAAAAAATATTATTTTAATATATTTTTCATACTTAATTTTCACCGATTTAAGCACGGAATATTCATATATTGCAATAATATGTCCGCTATAATTTAAGTTAAACTAGACGGACAGATCGACAAAGAGATCATGAGACAGTCTCTCTTTTTTAAAAAAGTTCAAGGTTTGTATTAATAATGTTGTTGCATGCCCCACACGTAGATCCAAGAGAGCTTTCTTTTCGAGCTTTATGAAGATGGATTTATGCAGCTGCCATTGTATTTGTGGCTTTCCCTTTTATTTTTCTTTTCAAATCTCTCCACCTTCCATAGTACAAAATGTTAGTCGAGCAATCAATAATGGGAAAGTTTAAACGCGTTCATTAATAGTAAGATAGCATTATAGGTAGAGCACTTGATTTAATTAATGAATCCCATTGACTGCATGGATATTGGATGAAGTTCTTTGATCTCTTGTTCAATGGAATATATATATATAAACAAAAAAAAACAACAAATCCATGCCATTATAGGCATCGCATTTTTTTTGAAATTATTATGGGCCTGATGAGTTGAAAAATATTTGTAACTATCATTATCAATGGAATATAGAATTTGTTTTCTATTTGGTGGAAGAATTTATATGATTTGTTGCTCTAGCTCTAATATTATATTATGATCCTTAATTATTCTTGCAGTTTCTCAAGGAGAAAAACTTTAAGCAAAAAATACCTCAAGTGATAATTGAAGATGGCGAGGAGATCACATATGAAAAGGCAACAAATGCATTGAAGAGGGCTGTCCACTTCTTTTCAGCTCTACAGGCTAGTGATGGCCACTGGCCTGCTGAAAATGCTGGCCCCTTGTTCTTCCTTCCTCCCCTGGTGAGCATCTTATATAGCACTTGTTGCCTTCCCAAAAATTTAGATGACTAATTGTAATTATCAGTCAAAATTTATGCTCTTTTTTATTTTTTTTGGTTCGCTTGAAAACGCAGGTAATGTGTCTGTACATTACAGGACATCTAGATTCTGTATTCTCTGTTGAGCATCGTAGGGAAATCCTCCGTTACATCTATTATCATCAGGTACATTTATGCTAATTTTCTGTTCTTCATGGTTCTAATTTTTTGGTAGGTACGTAATATGCTAATTATATCTGTGGGAATATTGCAGAATGAAGATGGTGGTTGGGGACTACACATTGAGGGTCACAGCACCATGTTCTGCACAGTTCTCAGCTACATTTGTATGCGAATTCTAGGGGAAGGACCCAGTGGTGGTCAAGACAATGCTTGTGCCAGAGCCCGGAAATGGATTCATGATCATGGTACTGCAACACACATACCCTCTTGGGGAAAGACTTGGCTCTCGGTAATGATCCATCATGTATTCCTTGATTATCTATATATTACAGAACCGATAAAATTATGTTTGCTAGAACTGAAATCAATGTAAATTGTTCTTTCTGTTGCAGATACTTGGTGTATTTGATTGGTCTGGAAGTAATCCGATGCCCCCAGAATTTTGGCTCCTTCCCTCTTTTCTTCCTATGCATCCAGGTTCTAAAATTTCCTTGTGTCTTCGACAGGATTGCATTTTCTGCCTAACAACATCTGTTCATTTTCACTATGTTGCCTTTGTGTTAACTCTCCTTTTGGCTTCAATATGCAGCGAAAATGTGGTGCTATTGTCGGATGGTTTACATGCCAATGTCGTATCTATATGGGAAAAGGTTCGTTGGTCCTGTTACACCTCTCGTTCTACAGTTGAGAGAAGAACTCTTTGCTGAACCTTATAATCAAGTCAATTGGAGGAAAACGCGTCATCTGTGTGCTGCGGTAAGTTCACCTTAAACTCGATAGTTAGCCCCATTCTGCAAATTTGTGACTATATATTGGCAGTAATTGATACTGAATACTGTTAGTGCAGGAGGATCTCTACTATCCCCATCCTTTGATTCAAGATCTGGTATGGGATAGTCTCTATGTATTCACCGAACCTTTTCTTACTCGTTGGCCCTTCCACAAGTTAGTAAGAAAGAAGGCTCTTGAAGTAACAATGAAGCACATTCACTATGAAGATGAAAACAGTCGTTACATTACAATCGGATGTGTGGAAAAGGTGACTTACTGCTGCATAGAAAGGGGCCCTGTATCTTCTACCTCTTATCTGATAATTTCTAATACTTTTATGAACTTGGTTTTCAGGTGTTATGCATGCTTGCTTGCTGGGTTGAAGATCCCGATGGCGATTATTTCAAGAAACATCTCGCTAGGATCCCCGATTATTTATGGGTGGCTGAAGATGGAATGAAAATGCAGGTTAGAAGGCTTGCATTCTTTAACTAATCTGTAGAGTAGAGACCTCAAAGAGGGTATCATGTGCTTAATAAAATATGGAATATGTGTGCAGAGTTTTGGAAGTCAGCAATGGGATACTGGTTTTGCCATTCAGGCCTTGCTTGCTAGTAATTTTACGGATGAAATCAGAGATGTACTCAAGAGAGGACATGACTTCATAAAGAAATCTCAGGTTTGTTAATTTTACTGTTATTTATTCCTCTTAGAAAACATTTTGCCTTTTCCCTTAACCATCAAATAATGTTCATTTTCTCTTTAATTTTCTTTCCGGTTATAGTTTTATCTCACCAAAACTCGAAATTAATTTAAAGGTCAAGGACAATCCTTCCGGTGACTTCAAGAGCATGTACCGGCATATTTCTAAGGGATCCTGGACTTTCTCTGATCAAGATCATGGATGGCAAGTTTCTGATTGCACTGCAGAAGGATTGAAGGTTATAAGCTTTGTTCAAGCACTTAAAAGTCCCTTATCTTCTATGCCATTTTGTTCGAATTGCAATATGCCTCTCTCCAAAATAAACTAACTTGCATCTACTATGCAGTGCTGCCTACTTTTCTCAATGATGCCACCAGAAATTGTTGGCGAGCAACTCGAGCCTGAGCGGCTTTTCGATTCTGTCAATGTTCTTCTTTCTCTACAAGTAAGAATTAAAGTAAACTAGGAGGCTTAACTATCTGTAAACACTATATCTAGCAATTTGTTTCCTTCAATAAAGAATTTTCCAAGGTCACAAGATAAACTTTGTTGCTGAACATCCAGAGTGAAAATGGAGGTTTAGCGGCGTGGGAGCCAGCTGGAGCTCAGAAGTGGTTGGAAGTAAGTCCTTGAACATTTTCGGTATTTTTATCTGTTCTTTCATTTTCACTTTATTTTAATCGTTAACAAATGGTGTTTGTTTCCGTCTGTTTCAGCTACTGAATCCCACAGAGTTTTTTGCTGACATTGTCGTTGAGCATGAGTATGTTGAGTGCACTGCATCAGCAATCCAAGCGTTATTATTGTTCAAGAATTTGTACCCTGGTCACCGGAAGAAGGTGATCGATAATTTTGTAACAAATGCTGTACGATACCTCGAAAGCATACAAACTCCAGAGGGTGGATGGTATGCCCTCCTAATTAATTTTAACTTCTGTTTATTTTGGTTCTCCAAGATTTTCAGAGCCTGTAATTTAACAGGGAGTAATATTTCCACAGGTATGGAAACTGGGGAGTTTGCTTCACTTATGGTACATGGTTTGCACTTGGAGGCCTAGCAGCTGCTGGCAAGACTTACAGCACCTGCGCAGCTATGCGCCAAGGTGTTAATTTTCTTCTCAACATACAAAAAGATGATGGAGGTTGGGGAGAGAGCTACCTTTCATGCCCTAAGAAGAAATATGTACCTCTTGAAGGAAATCGATCGAATTTGGTACATACTGCATGGGCAATGATGGGTCTGATTCATGCTGGGCAGGTTAGCATGCTGTTTATCAGTAGTTTTAGCCTACATTGTTGTTTCATTTTCCGTAATTTATACCCTTTTCACAGCCCTGCCTCCACAAAAGCCTTAATAAGAAATGGCCTCAGAATTTCTGATAATAAAATCTGTTTCCTATCTATGGTTATAGATGGATAGAGACTCTGCACCTCTTCACCGAGCAGCGAAGCTTATAATCAATTCGCAATTGGAAGATGGTGATTTCCCTCAACAGGTAACTTTCTAACTATTAACCTATAGTCAGAAAACCACTTCAATTGAATTTTTTAAAAAAGGGCCAGACTCCAAAAAGTCTGCCTGCGATTCCTATCAGCCCTTTGTGGGTGAGTGCTATATACTATGATGGACAGGAAAAAATTGCTGATGCTGCATCTTCACTTCAACTTTTATATCAAAAGATCCTTAACCTATGATCTTCTTATTGATGACAGGAAATCACTGGTGTGTTCATGAAAAACTGCATGCTACATTATGCAGCATACAGAAATATCTATCCATTGTGGGCTCTTGCAGAATACCAGAAGCGTGTTCTTCTGCCTTCGGAATAATTCAAGTCCAATAGCAAATTGTCTAGCTCATCATTGCAAACACAAACGAAATAATGAATTTCAATCCAATAGCTATACCATTTTGTTTTATTGCTTGTTCTTTTAGAATTTCCCTAATATGTATAGAGAATAAGGTTCTTGTATAATAAGAATAATATATTTTTGTACACAGATTGAATGTCTCTAGCAGAAAATTGTATCCTTAACTGTATCAGGTTCACACTTTATAGAATCAAAAGTGCACAGATGTATCTGTGTTGGCTTGTTTTACTGGATTCAGCTGTCTCAGTCATTGCATGTTTTCCTCTCTTTCAAAACTTTCACCAAATCTAGCAAGCACCATCTCATATCCAGCTCACTGATCTTCCTACAAATTTTACCACTTTGTAAAATCTTGAAAGTCATTAACAAATTGTTTTTTAATAGAAGAATATCTTAAAGTCTACATGAAACTTGAGCCTCGGTTGACAAATTGCAATAACCAAACAAAGAAGTAAAGTAAGCTTGACCAATTCCTTTTCAAATATAACAAATCATTTCTCATGCAAATAACTTTTTGGTTTGATAATACGTGGGGTTAACCCCCATTTTAGTTGATTTTCAGAGGGTGGGAGAGGAGGAAGTTGAGGGAACTGTCCTGATATGGGCCCCATTATCTGGCAAAGAGTTGTCTTAGTTTTCGTTTCTTCTATATAAATGTTTGTTTAGCCAATGCAACCTTCATGAACTAAACTAGTTCTAAAAACACTAAATTCTTCAACAAACATTGGAGCTCTTTCTGTGTAGCCTAATCCTTTTCATTATCTTCATTTTAGTTGATTTTGAGGGAGTGGGAGAGGAGGAAGTTGAGGGAAGTGTCCTGATACTGGCCTCGTTATCTGGCGAAGAGGTGTCTTAGTTTTCGTTCTTCTATATAAATGTTTGCTTAGCCAAGCAATCTTCATGGACTAAAAACAAGCTCTTTAAAACACTAAATTCTTCCACAAACATGGAGTCCTTCTTTCTATGCTGCCTAATCCTTTTAGTTGTCTTCATTTCTATTCCTCTTTTATTATTGATCTGCATCCACAAATCCAATGTTTCTCATCCTAATCTCCCACCGGGTAAGATGGGCTTCCCGATCATCGGAGAGAGCCTTGAATTCCTGTCTTCAGGAAGGAAAGGTTACCCTGAAAAGTTCATTTATGATAGAATAGCCAAGTACTCATCTCAAGTTTTCAAGACTTGTATTCTAGGGCAGCCCACTACAGTCGTTTGTGGGGCGGCAGGCAACAAGTTCTTGTTCTCTAATGAAAACAAGCTTGTTGCCTCATGGTGGCCAGATTCAGTAAACAAGATCTTCCCTTCCTCTACACAAACCTCTTCAAAAGAGGAATCCAAGAAGATGAGGAAGATGCTACCTAACTTTTTCAAACCTGAATCCTTGCAAAGATATGTAGGAATGATGGACACTATTGCACAAAGACACTTTGAGGATAGTTGGGAAGGCAAACAACAAGTAACTGTGCTTCCACTAGCTAAGATGTACACCTTTGGGATAGCATGCAAAGTATTCTTGAGCATTGATGATCCAAAACATGCTGCCAAGTTAGCCCATCCTTTCAATGATCTGGCATCTGGGATAATTTCTATTCCCATAGATTTGCCAGGAACATCTTTCAATCGCGGTATCAAGGCCTCAAAGTGGATAAGAAAGGAGTTGGTATCTATCATAAAGCAAAGGAAGGTTGATCTAGCCGAGAATAGAGCTTTGCGTACACAAGATATGCTGTCTCACATGCTGTTAACAACTGATGAGGATGGGCAACACATGAAGGAGACAGACATAGCTGACAAAATTCTGGGTTTGTTGATTGGTGGTCATGACACTGCTAGTGCTGTAATCACTTTTATTGTCAAGTATCTTGCTGAGCTTCCTCACATCTACCAGGAGGTTTTAAAGGGTAAGTTTCCCCTCTGATTAATTACGTTTCTGTCCTTTTCCATTTCATAAACATGATGGGTTTTCATTTTTCACTGAACAGAACAAATGGAGATTGCAAAGTGGAAAAGGCCAAGGGAGCTGCTCAACTGGAATGATATTCAGAAAATGAAGTATTCGTGGAATGTTGCATGTGAAGTACTGAGACTAGCTCCTCCACTTCAGGGTGCTTTTAGGGAGGCCATAAATGACTTCAACTTCGCAGGTTTCCACATACCTAAGGGTTGGAAGGTAGGGCAGTCCATGCTAAACACACACACACCCATTTATAGTACTTTAATGTATTGAGAGATGGCCTAAAATCTTTTGTTTTTCATTTGGGGGATTGATTTTGCAGTTATATTGGAGTGCCAGTTCAACACACAGGAATCCTGAATGCTTCCAGGATCCTGAAAAATTTGACCCGGCGAGATTCGAAGGGACAGGACCGGCACCTTATACTTTTGTGCCATTTGGAGGGGGGCCTAGGATGTGTCCTGGGAAAGAATATGCACGGTTGGAGATACTCGTGTTCATGCATAACTTGGTAAGAAGGTTCAGGTGGGAGAAGCTGATTCCTGATGAGAAGATAATTGCGGATCCCATTCTAATTCCTGCTAAACAACTCCCCATCCGCCTTTTTCATCGTCAGAAAAATATGAACACTAGAATACATTAGCAATTCATTCTTGCCCTGTACAATATTTTACATTACAAGAAGAAATTAGTACTTGCTGTTTATGCAATCATGCATCTAAAACATTAGTCGAAGCGTTAAGCCTGTTTCTTCTTTCTTACATCGGCTATGCAATATTGTATTCGTACTACTGTCTCTGCTTTAAAAGGCCAGGTTCCGACCGGACACTATTGCCTCTTTGTAACTTCTTGTGAAGTGTGTTTTAAGATGAAATCCAGAGTCATGTGATTAGCAAAATGCCATGTCAATCCAATCCCCAGTATCAAGTAAACTGATTCAGCAACGCAAGTTATCTGTTTTTCTTTCCCGCGTAAGCTGGAATGCATACCATTAAATTTAAACAATCTGATTGGACAAACTTGACTTTTCAAAACAACGACAAATTATATATATATATATATATATATAAAGTAGTGACGAGGGATGGAATTTAGCAAAAAAAAACATCCGATCAGCCCCCTCACAAAAGCAAGCTGAAAACGCAATCGAAGAAGAAAAAGGAGAAGGGCTGAGAAGCCACGCCAGCCATGCAAGCTCAGACAGAAGCCATCCCTGCGACACGAAAAGAGACGCCTTCGTTCAGCAGCTCCTGCCCATTCCAAGCCAAAAGAATCTAGAAGCACACATAAGCCCCGGCCCAGATGAGAAGGGAGTTGAGCCCATAAGAATAAAACCATGTCCCTACCAAGCCCACACACAGCAGCTGAACAGAAGAAAATGAAAATAAGGCCGCCGAGAGCCGTTCCAAAGAAGAGTAATGTGTATCTTGATATACAGTGGAATCACCAAATCCTCTCGTTTTCTCTGTAATGTAATTGTGAAATGAACACAAGTTAAAGTTTCAGACTTTACAAAAACCAGCAAGTAGAAACATAGTGTAACGTTTTGAATTAATGAGTAGGAAAATACAATAAATCCCTTGAAGGCTTAAAAGTTAGAATTAATGAATAAAAGGTATAATGATGATTCAACAAAACTTGATAAATATAAATAAAAAAAAAAAGGGGGATCTGAAAAATTTTGAGAGTGGAACTGACGGGAGAGAGAAGGGAGAGAAAAGAAGAAGAAGAAAAAAAAGGAAAATTAGAAGGGAAATAGAAAGGAGTTGAAGAAATAAGTAAAAAGGGTAAGATTATACTTAAATGTGTATAATATGTTTTCTTTAGCTTTAATTTCAGTTTTGATGAATGTTAGAGTTTTGAAAATTTGTGTTTTGGGTTTAATTGATTAATTAAATTGAATGTTAGGGGTTGATTGTTGTGGTTAATTGATGATTTAGTTGATTATAGAAGATTGTGATGATTTTGAGTTATAGTTTTGTTTGAATGGTGAATTTTGAGTTAAAAATCAGTGGAGAATAGTATGTTTCTGTTAAAATTCTGGATTAAAGATTGAAGATGATGAAAATTCAATTTGGCCCCTCAATTTGCAATTTAGTCCCCGAACTTTGGGAAATTACAAATTGATCCCTGGAGCATATTTCAAGATTCTGAACAGAATAACATATGAATTATGGACAGAATTATTGTATAGATAAGAGAATTTAACACTTTCAATTTGGTCCTCTAATTTGATAAAAATTACAATTTGACCCTAAAAATTTGGTAAAATTCCAGAATGGTCCCTGGAGCATAATGATATATCCTGGACAGAATTGAGGATTAATTATGGTCAGAATTTCAGTATATTCATGGATTTATGATAAATTTC
>Ga0325414_1006829_pt1 | contig 12136 bp, 6 predicted proteins | sample PopdelMetagenome_8_FD_206183 | JGI IMG/M metagenome (GOLD analysis project Ga0325414, IMG submission 206183) | Populus deltoides microbial communities from Bellville, Georgia, United States - Leaf-PdKOR-R3 | ecosystem: Host-associated > Plants > Phyllosphere > Phylloplane/Leaf | place: USA... | reverse complement strand
GCGTAGCCATTCCCTCTTTCACATGGTGCGGCGCGTGTAGACGGATAATGGTCGGATTGCCACCAGTGATCAATTGTTTGTGTTTTTTCTTTCTTTTATCTCTCCTAACAAGTAAAATGCACAATTGTCCTCTTTGTTTGTTGTTTTTCAATTTAAGTTCTCATTTTTTGAATTTCTTATTTCATCCTTATTCTTATTGTAGAATTTTTTTTTTAATTTTATCCTTCAATTACAATTTCCTATATGTTTTGTTTTTCATTTCATTCCTCATTCTTTTAATTTCTTATTTTGTTTTTATTCCTTTTTAGTTTCAGTCTTTCTAAATTTGTCCTTATTTTTTGTTGGTGTTTCAGAATCCATTCTCTTTATTTTAATTTTTTATTTCAATCCTTTTCTCTTTTGTGTGAGTTTTATTGGTTTACAATTTAGCCCTTCAAACAAATTATAATCCTAGTGAAGTCCATAACTCAGTTCATAGGTTCGGTGTACTAGCCTAACTTACCCGATTCACAGGTTTGACAAGTTTACTCACTGATATAATATGTTTTTTTTTTGTCTTTTAGTTGTTTTTAATTTATTCTTTTTTGATTTCATCATTAATATTAAATTGATTGGGAAATGGACCGCATTATTGATTTTTTTTTTCTTTCTAGGGATAATTGTTTCAAATAAGTGTCTATTTTTAGGTTGGTGCTCAATTTTGTGAGCATTTTTTTTATCATATAATTAAATAAAAAAATTATTAAACTCAATAAAGTTCATGACCCGGGTCGCGCGGGGGGTCGATCCAATCTGTCATCGTCTCAATATGTTTTTTTTTAAATATCATCTTGAAGTTGTTTTAATACTAAATCATGTTTTTATCGATCATCAAGGTTGCATTTAGACATATGAAATTGATCGATTTAAGTCGAGTTAGCTCTTACATGGTTTAATTAAAAACTTGAGTTAGACAAAAAGTTGAGTCGAGAGATTTGAAAATTAATCCATTTGATTAAGTTTAGTAACACTATTAAAAAATTCTTCATACTCTTAATATTTTTTACATTGTAAAAAAAAAATGATATTAACCCGCGGCGTAGCACGGGCCAATATACTAGTTCATACCTAAAGTGCATCTTGGTGAAGGTTTTGTATGAGTTTTAAAACAATTTGGTTTTAGAGTGTCACAGGACCACAATAATTTCAATACATATAATTTTGTAAAAATACATATAATTTCAATTCAAATTACATAAAACACATCTTTAAGTTCCACAATTCAAAAGTATTGTTTTTTCAAAAATCTAGATTCAAGATTGAGATCCTTTCATATTCAAAAGAACATGATCTATCATTTTTCTATAATTTAAACCTTTCAAAATAAATGAATGGCTAAGATTTTATAATTTAATATTTACTTAATTAAACATTAAAATTAAGATATTTTGTATTAATACTTACTTTTAAATGCATTTTAAAATTTATGATAGAAAATCTAGAAAATGAAAACTAAGTTAAAACAAAGCCTAAATGAAAACAATATGAGTTTACAATGCTCAAGATTCTCTAAACATAAAAAATAAAAATTTAATTTAACAAAAACTAAATGAGGAGGGGTTTTTAATATACTCCTCCTCGCATAACACTATTCATTAAAATAGTGTTATATTTTTCTTCTTTTTTTTTCTCTAATTTATATTTTTTTATTTTAATTTTATTTTTTAACATTAGGTTTATTGGGGATTGAGTTTCATAATTTTTTTAATTTATTTTTTATAAGGTTATCCTAAACTCACAACTCGTACCATGATTTTAACAGGTTAACTCAGTTGGCTTTATTTATTTATTTTTTGTAATTGATATTTTTTTTCAATTTCAACCTTTAACATTAGTGGATTGAAAATTAGGTTTCGTGATTTATTTCGATCAGCTTCTTATAAAGTTATTCTCATCTCATGACTTGAGTCATAAATTTAACGAGTTAAACGTGGTTGACTTGAGTTGTTTTTTTATATTGTTTTTTTTATATGGTCTGATTATTACTAAAGCTCTTGTTGTTGTTTTTTCTTCTAATAATTGATTTATTTATTGGTTAAAGTGAACCCAACTTCTTAAGATCTTTTAGAGATTGAAAGCTAGCTTCGAGGAGAAGGAATAGTTTATAAAAGAGATAGTCTTAATACACCCGAAAGCACCTATTACCCTATAAATAAACATAAACCAATTAGAAACTTGCACGAGGTATCACAGTGGGGCATGTATTTTGTCATTTGGCTAGGTTCTTGGGTCCAGTCGAGCCTCTTTGAAACTACATCCCCGCCTCTTATCTAACACGAGTTGCTTCGCCCATGGCTTTCTAGGTCAAGCGTAGCCATACTAAGTCAAATAAAATAATTATATTTTTTTTGTTTCTTTTAATATTGGAAATACTTCTTATGTATAAGTTTATAATCTTTTATATTAAAAATAAATAATTGGTTTTTTTTGATGTTTTTGAAATTTAGACCAAGTCTGCATAGGTTTAATAAACTTGTTACCAAGTCTATGATGCATGCAAAATAAAAAAAATATTTTTTTGAATTTTTTGGTATTTAAAAAAAATCATGAAATGTATTTTTTTTGTTTTTTATTTTTTACTTTGATATTTTGCTTTGTATTTTTTTTTTTATAAAAATGCAAACATGATTTTTTTTAGAAACTTGACCATATACAATTTAAAATATAAATATGTTATTATTTTTCTTGAAATAAGAGTTTTTTTTGTTTTTCTATTATTTGTTTATAAAAAAATAGATTATTTAATACCAGAAAAGTATCTTACGTATAAGTTTATAATTTCAAATATTAAATATAAAATATAAAAAAGGTATAAAATACCCAAAATCATTAATAAATTTGTCTTTTAAAATTTGAAAATCAATTAAAATTAAACTAGAACACGCTTCAAGAAAAAAAAAACATAGAGACACGTGGAAAACAAGATTTTTATGGGGTTCTCAGTAAAGACATGAATTTTCCAAATTTTATAGGATTAGTTTATCTTGTGACATAAGAAACCTGAAAAGGTTGCTCTCTTAAAATAGGCTTTTCAAAAAGCTACACATGAAAAACAAAAAGAAGCTGCATATTCTTATGTGAACATTAAAATATCTTGTGCATTAAAGAAGAGAAAAGGTGGTCACTATCCACAAAATTGTATCCATTCTTTTTGGGAGCCTTTCAAACATTCAATAATTATCTCCTAGTTTTAGTGATTTTAAATTTTTTTGTTTTAATAAAAATAAATTTTTTTGTATGTTTTGGATCATTTTGATCGCTGATCTCAAAAATAATTTTAAAAAAAATAAAAAAACATCATTTTGATGCATTTCGGTACGAAAAGTACTTTGAAAAGCAACCGCAACTACACTCTCATTGGGCTTCAAGGGCCATATCTTGACCATCTCAAAATCACAAAATTAATTTTCAAAATTTTGATCCGCTCTGTAACTATGAGATACATTTGGATAACTGATAGTAGATAAATAATTTTTAAGGAAAAGCTTGCAACTCTTTTAGTTGTTTTTTGTGGAGTAATATATTATATATTATTAAGAATTTTCCCTTGAAATCGCTCAAAAAATATTGATCTTGATTAATGAATAAACTAGTTTTAAAATACTCTTACTAATCGGGAAAAGACAACAACTATGAATTCCAATACTATTAAATCAAAATGCATTTCCCTCTTGAATTCTGAATTTAACTCGAATGCTATATTTTTAGAAAAATAATAAGGAAAACTCAATTCTTTAAAAATTATAAGTATGTTATAATTGTCAAATACAATCTACTTAAAAGATTAGATAAAAAATAATAATAACTTAAGAGTTAAGACCTTAACCTATCAAGGTTCATGTCCAGATTAGATAACATAATAATCGGGTCAAGTTTGACAAAACTCATCAAAATAAAGTTTATCGGAAGAGTTGTCAAGAAAAGAGCCCATTTGATATCATGGTAATGGTTGCTTTTCAAAGTGTTTATAAGTTAGAAAAGCATTGAAATAATGTTTTCTCATTTTTAAAAAATTCATTTTTGATATCAACACACCAAAACGATTTGAAAACACATAAAACAATTTGAAATAAAAAAAATAAAAATATATAATTTTTTTCAAAAACGCTTTTAAAATTCAAAACTAAACGGGCTTTAAGTGACAAAACTTATCAAAATCAAGTTTATCTGAAGGGTTGTCAGGTAAAGAATCCATTTGATATCGTGGTAGTGGTTGTTTTTCAAAGTATTTATCAATTAGAAATGCATTAAAATAATATTTTTTTATTTTTAAAAAAATTATTTTTGACATTAACACATCAAAACATCTGAAAACATTAAAAAAATTAATTTGAAATAAAAAAATAAAAAAATAATTTTTTTCAAAAATACTTTTAAAAGGAAAAAAAATGGGCTTTGAGTATCAAAATATGCATCACATTTTAAACTTTAATATTTATTTGATTATCATCATTATTTGTTTTTTATAATTTGCTAGTTCAACAACCAACTTGATGATTGCAACAATTACTACTTAGGGCCTTAAGCTGGTTTGTTAGTTAAATTGGTGTTATGATGAACTTGATTTTCTCAAATGATTAAAAAAGTAAGTGTTAAGGGAAAATAGCAAAGAAGCAAGACCAAGACCAAGTAAATGATATATCACAAGAATCACTAAAAGTAAAGCTCTTAACTAAAAGGAGCACCATCACTTTATCTTAGCTTAAAATCACTGGCTTAAAAAATATTATAAAAGAGTGTTTGCCAAACATGTATTAGCGGTTCAAAAATACATTTTTTCTTTGATAAATTTTTACTTTGTCAAACACGACCTTAGACCTTAACAGGGTCATCCTAGTCACATGGATTGGGCTTCCTAGCTTAGCCCAAAACTCAGAAACATAACTTATGATCAAAACATAAATAAAGAAGATCAAATGAAAAATTTTGGTTGAATATCCTCAAGAATACGAAAAACATGACATGAACCTAGAAACTCAATCAAAGATAGAGACCAAATTACATCAAATCATGGGCATAAAGAGATATAACTTGAAAAATAAAAGTTAAGAAAACTCATTCAAAGGGAAAAGTATGCCATAAATTTCAAGAATCGAACCTAACAATCTTAAACCTAAACCTAGGTATTCGAAGGCATTAAGGACCAATTGATCCAAACCAAATCTCAAATAGAAAAATTAAAAGTAAAGAAAAATCATGTTTAGGTTTGGGATTCAATTGTAACACACAAAATATGTCAAAAACATCAGTTTGCAAGGAATCAAAGTGGCAACCTATGAACATTAACCTAGAAACCTATAAAATCCCATAAACAACCTTAAACCCAGAAAATGACCAAAATCCCAAAGTAATGGCTCAAACATATTTAAAATAACTTGCTTGAACCATAAAAAACTCAAGAAAAGAAGAAGAAGAAACAAAACCAAATTAACTATAAAACCTTAAAAAAAATGTATCTCTTCAATTCTAAACATTATTTCATTGATTCTAACATTAGTTCTTAACCAAAATTATTATGAACATAGCTTGATTAAATCCAATATCTCACCAAAAGCAATCTATAATCACAGTTTTAGTAAATCACTTATGAACAAATAAAATCAAAACAGATCTAATAACTAGCCTAAACATCAATACATTAACAGTTCTAAGATGTTAAATTATGCATCCAATACTATTTTGAACATACATTTCAAAATATGCATATTACTTCAAGACATAATTAGATACATTATAACATATACATTTCCCATCAAACCAACAACTAATTACAATAGATGAATAATAAACATTCAAGTAAGAATTTAAAGGACATTAAAAAGGGGCGTGCTCATTTAGCTACATCCTCTCATTAAGGGCAAGCTAGTCATAATTTTGCCTTTTTTTTCTGGATATTCTTGTATATTTTCTTTTTATTTCCATCTCCTTTTCAACCCTTCGTTCTTCTGCTCATTTTCCTTTCTTTCTTTCTCTCTTTTTTTTCTCATTTTTGCTTACTATTTCTCTCTCTTTCTTTTTTGGAATTTCTCTCTCAATATTTTCTTCCTCTCTTTTCTATGAAAAGACACTCTCTTTTATAAGTTATAACAAAACTAGAAAGTTACAAAACCACTCACCATTTCCTTAGTGGTTTTTCAAAGATAGGTGGTTATGAAAAATTCCCCTCTCTCTCTTTTATAACCTTCCTTAAAAGTTATGGTTTTTTATTTTCTTTTTTTCTTTGTGCAATAAACCTTACCAAGAGAAAGCATCCTCAAAGTTCATTATTTTATAGGTGATTTACTTTTTTCAGTCAAGGCTAACTATGTATGGTACTTTGATGAATTAATTATGGAGATTGAGATGTACACGTGTCATTAAACAACTTGAAACATGTAGATGAGATGCAAATCTATCAATGGGAACAAACAACACTTGATTTAGAGGTCCATAACTTCACATTCATTGATTGGAATATTGAATCTTAATTAGTGTAAATATACCAAGGCAGTAGAGGCTGATTGAGGACAAGATATTAGCAAGTTCTTCGAGATAAACAGGGTATAAACATTTGATGAGGATGGATGATCTTTATAGAGAAAGTGTTTCTCAGATGATTGGTGTCAATGAGAGCCCCTGAGGTGGTCGATGACACTACATTCATTCATATGAATGTGATTCCTCTATTAGCCTTCTCGGTCGAAGAAGAAGAAGAACAATGTCTGAATGACACGTATCCCTTCTCTTCATTAAAACACAAATGATATGTCGTCTAGCCTAAATCTTAAAAAATAGGGTTCTAATTAGGGTTTTGTGAATTTTCATTCTAGTCCCTGTACTTTGAATTTTGGCGCACACATCCTCAATTAACTTGAAAACTTTTCAATTCTTGCAATTGCATCTCTGACAATGTTGATTGAAATCCTATGATTCACGCGCTTTTTATCAATAGGTTCTTAGTTTTCAAATTGTGTAATTTGATCCTTAATAGACTATTAAACTTTTAATTTCTTTCAATTTGACAATTGATTTGGTCAATTTTGGTCCTTGAATGTATGTGCCTTTTGCATCTTGATTCTTGGTTTTGAATTTCTTTAATTAATCTCATAATTACCCTTCAAACTTTCTTTTCTTCTTAATTAAGCTTTTAAATTAACCAATTAACTTTTTAAAATTCAAAATTGACCCCTATAACTTTCAATTCTCGCAATTTGATCTAAATTAGGCTCTCAAACTTAGTTTTCTTTTAATTAAGTCCACCTCGTATGAGGGTATGTGATATCTAGAATGAGGTAGAGCACTTCTAAAAGTTCCTATTAAAATGCTTATTACTAAAAAAAAAACCTAGGAATAGCCCCTAAGTGTATAGGGCCATAGAGTTCCATATCTACTCTGTTGTAGCTCATTTTGGATTTGATTAAGTTGATTGGCTATAACTTGCATAATCTTATTAAGTTCAGAAGGAGCCACCATTATCTTATTGAAGTGTGGTCAAACATGTTATGACCATCTAATCATGTCATCATACCCCATAAAATGATTACCCTAAAAGTGTGTTAAAGACATAGAATCACTAATGTACTCACAAATAATTGGTAAAGGCAATTATTGGCTAATGAAATAGATATAAAATCTTGTCTCCTTAGACGTGCCTGTTTATATATTGTCAATTAAACTTAATAAAAACTTAACTTATAATGAGGTGATAACTACTTCTATAAAATGAGAAGTGAGATTTAAAATCTAAAACATTAAGAAAAGTGTTTTTGTTTTAAGGAATAACATTGAGCAGAAAAGGACAAGAGTTTAAAGAGAGAGATTACAAGAATTTATAAAAGCAAGAAATAAATAAAAACTCTATAGGAAAAAAGATAAAGAAATTTCAAAAATTAAATATATGGGGTTCATCATTGTTGACAATAATGTATAGCCTTATTTATATTGTTATAAAGTTTGAATTCTATTTACATGGATAATTCTAATCCTATACAAATATTGGTAGCAGATAGAGTGATTTATTAAATTCTAATATAAAATAATCTTCTCTTTTATTTATTGATACACATATGAATCATAAGCTAATATGTAACTTCTAATTAGTTATTATTTAAGGACACTCACTTTGAATTGAACTATATCTTCTAGTTTTCTGTGCATATTCAAACTTTATCAGACAATCATTTTTTCTTGGTTTGTCATAACCCCTAGTTAGTTGAACTTTAATATTTTTGGTCAATCAAGGACTTTGTTGATTCTTTTGATTTATGGTTGATTTTTACTCTCCTCTTATTTTGTCATGAATAATTATGGTATATTTGACTGACATATGTATATTTATTTTAGGTTTTTTTCTTTTAGAATCTCATATACCATGTTTTTTAAAAATATAGTATGATTTGAATTGATAAATACAATAAAAACCAGAAAAAAATGAATATAAAAGAAAATGAATATAAAAAAGAAAACAATTGCAATAAAAGAAAAATCATGAATGCTAATGAAATGATGTAACAAAGATAAAAACTAAAGAATATATTAATAAAATTAAACATAAAATAATTCAAGAGTCCATTAATTCTTATGCATCAACCCAAAAAAAATAAAAAAAATAAATTTTTTAAACAAACCACTCTAAAAATATATTTAAAAGTATGATAAATGTTACTTTTTAAAATATTTTTTTATTTTAAATATATTAAAATAATTATTTTATTTTTTTTTAACATCAGTATTTTTTAAAAAAATTAAAAATATAAAAAAATATTAATTTAAATCTAAAAAAATAAAAATAAAAATTTTAAAAAATATTATCTAACACAATGTTAACTGGTCCCCAACAAATACCAGCAAACAAAACCGGGCTTGATCTCGAAATATCACACAGATGATAGGGCGGTTTCTTTGGCACTTTTATTTCTCTCTCTCCCGCCTCCCATCCATAAAGAGAAAAAAAAAAAAAAAAAACAGACGCGCGCATACTTGCATATATTTCTCTCAAGTCTACCTTCAGTGTCTCTCTTCGCCTCTCCGACCTTGCTTTACTGTCCATCGTCGATTCCTTCTCCTAAACTAACAATCCAAGAAGAGCCAACACATGGACGCTTCGATTCTACTACACCCGAGTTCTCTCTTCCTCACGCGCCTACGCGCTTCCACCACAGCATCTGCTGTTTCCCTCGCTCACCAGATGCCGTGCCTTCTATTTTCTCCTCCTGGAACGAAACTTGTCTCCTTATCTTCCGTTTCTTGCCCTCGCAGGTCGTCTTCCTTTGTAGCTGCTGCAAGTAGTGGCACCTTGATGGCTAATTCTGTAACGCGCTCTCACCCTTATCCACTTTGTTTCTTATCCGTTGGAAATTCAATATTTGTTTGAGATTTCGTTACTTTTCTTTTCTTTGGTTTGTTTTTTTGGGTAATTAGCTGAGCCCATTGAGATTTTAACGAAGAATTTGGTTCTTTTAATGCTTATTGTGGGAGATAGGAATCAAGTATCAGTGATGCGATGCATCAATTGGGTTTTGAGAAGCACCTTGTTTACTTCTATTGATGCATTAAAGACACAAATTTTACTCGTGGGTGTGTGTTGTCTCTTGAGAGGACTTGAATTTTGGTGTGAAAGCCATGTTGAAAGTTGTGTGTTGTTGAGTGTAAGCAATGTCGGTATTAGGGAATTCTTTACCGGAAAGTGTCACGCACTTTGGTACTATGATGGAGAAAGAATTCAATTTGGTAATTTAATTGTACTTTATGTTGTTGGGGTTTTAGTCTGAAGTGGCATAGGTCAGGATTAGTGTATGGGTCTGGGGTTGGTCTTAACTTCAAAAAATATCAATCAAAAGAATGAGGATTTGTGGCAGATTCAATTTGGTTTTAATGCAATTGAGGTTGTTTCGTACTTTTAAGTGTGATATGAAAGTTATTCTTCTTCTATATATGATTGTTTTTCTTTGACTTGCTGATGTGCAGCCAAAAAGTGGGGTTTATACAGTTGGTGATTTTATGACTAGGAAAGAGGATTTGCATGTTGTAAAACCTACAACAACTGTAGATGAAGGTATTTGTTAGATTTCTAAATTTTTCCATAGAGTACACCACAGTTTTTCTAACACATATATGTGTTGTGTTTTTGCCAACAGCACTTGAGGCTCTTGTGGAACATAGAATTACTGGTTTCCCTGTGATCGATGATGACTGGAAACTGGTAACCCCTCCTTGTCTTTTTGTTTGGTTTTTTTAGTCTGGTTATTAATAATGTAGATTCTTTATTTTACTTTTTGGTTTTCAAGTGAAAGATAACAATTAACATCTGGTTTCTGGATTCTAAAATTTTTTTGAAGCTATTTGCCATACTTTCTGAAGGCAAGTCAAGATATCAGATTATGAATCATCCAAATTGGCTCAGGGTTCCCCAATCTGAGAGTCATGTGCAGTCTTTTCTTCTTAGACAAACAATTCACTCGAATGTCTTTTGTTTAAGCTTTTTATCCCCCTCCTAACACCAACCAGTTTAGGATGTTGTTATTCAACTTTAAAAATCATTGACCCAAATAATTTTGAAGATGAAGAGTAGTAACGGCATAACCTGCTTTGAAAAATTTAAACAATCCTTAATCAGTTGGTGTGATGAAGAAATTTTCTGGATGCATCAAATAGATACTCGCATCTTTCTAAGCTTTTGCTTTTAATATGGTTTGCCATTTTATAGATGTGTATGCCTGTTTTTAGACTGGTTCCAACCATCATTTTCTGGGGTTATGATTATAATCTATGGGTGCAGTGTATTTGCAATTTTCTTATGAGCAAACTCAATTAGGATATGGGAATGATTTGAATGTTCTTTGCTATTGTAGGTTGGTCTTGTGTCAGATTATGACTTGCTAGCATTGGACTCCATATCAGGTAATTTTAAATAATCAAGCTAATCTTAGCCTTCATTTTCTTGCTGTTTCAGAAAAGAACAAATCATTCTGTCCTTCTATGTTCTTGCAATTTCTTTAATCCACAATATAGTTGAAGTTATGAGTAACTGGCATCAGACCAGATGCTTGATGTGAATAAAATTTGTAATTTAACATTTCTCACATCTGGGATTTGTTTCAATGTCTCAACTAGGTGGTGGAAGAACTGAAACTAACATGTTTCCTGAAGTTGACAGCACGTGGAAAGTATGTGATAGCTTTCTCCTTTTTTTTTAAACACAGACTTGCACACTTTCGATGCAAAGACATGCATTTATTGTTATTCGCCCACCCTTTGACATTTGTTTCCCAGTATTGTTTGTATGGAGCTCCATAAACCAGCCTCTTTGCAGTAAGGCATTCGGAAGGGTAATGGATTTGGAATAGTTTGGATTCTTCTTTTCTGCATATTACAAGGGATACAGGGATGAGGTGGTTAAGAGGTGCTCCTCTGATGGGTGAAAGTTTTGAGAATTTGTTCTTTTAGGTATGAATGGATGGGGCTGGAAAAAAAATTGATGTTTTAAGTTCAAGGCTTTAAACTGAAATTGACTTCAACTGAGCTTGAGATACACTTGGCAATCTTTTAGTGCCTTCAACAGTTGAGGGCATTAGTGCGAATAAGGCAACTCGTACTGGTAGATAAGGTCCCAAGTGTCCAGGGCATATGGTTGGTTTTTGTAATTGGTTTAGAAGTTGCTCACTTGCCTCTAGTGTGTATATTGCTGGGTATCTGACTTCTGAATGCTTAGCCTGAGTCACTTTTTTTGGTTGCCTAGAGTGCGGACTTGTTCTTTGGGGAAACATATCTTACTGTCCAAGTGCTCTCTGTTATTTTTTTACCATGCATGTGCAAGGGAAATGTTTAGCCTTGCACTGCTCTATTTAAATTTGATTGAGTGGTGTTTGAGATTCTGCTTTGCTTTCTTGGATGCAAATCTAACCTTGGCCAAAAAAAGTATCAAGAGTGCCTTGAAATGTTTTTGATGACTTGCAGTTAGCTTCATGTTCCTTTCATACATGTGCGCGCGTGTGGGTGTGATTGAGTGGTTTGCTTTTCTTCTGTTCTTGGATGCAAATCTGACCTTGGCCGTAAAAAGTGTCGGGATTGTTTTAAAATGCTTCTGATGACTTGCAGTTAGCTTCATGTTCCTTTCATA
>Ga0325414_1006828_pt1 | contig 12137 bp, 11 predicted proteins | sample PopdelMetagenome_8_FD_206183 | JGI IMG/M metagenome (GOLD analysis project Ga0325414, IMG submission 206183) | Populus deltoides microbial communities from Bellville, Georgia, United States - Leaf-PdKOR-R3 | ecosystem: Host-associated > Plants > Phyllosphere > Phylloplane/Leaf | place: USA... | reverse complement strand
TTTCAACTAATTTAGTTTATAGTATAATATTTTTATTGTAACACACATGTTTGTTCACTGCAAGAAATGAAATGAATATTATAATCTTAATTGATCAAAGTAAGCAATGATAAAGTCTCTTTTCTCAAAATTTGTAGATGATTTTTGTTTTTGTTTTTCCTTGTTTTGCTTTCTTTTTTGGGGGTATGATCTACTAGTTAATGAAAAATTCCATAATTCAGAAATTAATATATGTTGTTTTGTATTTTTCTCAAAGTAAGCATTGAAAAAGTCCTCTTTCTCAGAATTTGTTGATGATTTTATTTTTCCTTATTTTATTTTCTTCTTCTTCTTCTTAGGGTATGATATACTAGTTAATGACAAATTTGATAATTCAGAAATTAATAGGTTGTTTGGTATTTTTTTTCAAAAAAAAAAAACCAATATTGAAAACAAAAACAAGTAATCATAAAACACAAAAGAAACAATAATGGTTTGTTAAAAAATCTAAAAACCAAATAAAGTGTTTTTCAAATGGTGAGTTTTTTTCCTAGTCTTTTTAATAAAGAAAAAAACATCAAATTAAACAAAAAATTCCTTTAATTTGTTTATAATTTCAAATTAAGGAAAATTGAAAATGATACCAAACGAATCTTAGGTTATAAAACTTAGTAAATCAAATTAAGGAGGAAAATTCCTTGCTCAAAAAGATGATTGTAGGCAAAAGTCACTTCTCCATTTGGTAGATCGATCCGGCTAGTATATATCATTTGGATCCAAACAACAAAAGAGACTATCCGATTAGGATATCCTTTTTTTATGCAAACCATGTGCATTTAGACTCATCAAACATCGATCCCATGTGGCTCTACAGTTTTTTGCAGATGATCAGAAGGATCAGACCACTACTTTGAGAGAAAACAAACCCTTTGGCAGACATTTGTTGACCTTTACATTACTTCTTCCTGTATTATTTGTTATTTTCTTACTTTAAAATCCAACCAAGTGTACAAGCACAGATGACTAGACCTTCCCCTTATCATTTTCAGAAGGAGATGCTTTGCATAAAGACTATGGAATGGGACATAAACGTTAAGGTGAGATACATAATAAAAAAACAGAAGGCTTTATTCTATGAAGTAGACGACAATCACGCTTTGGATGGACTTTGTCGGTCTCCACATTCTCTCCACTATACATTGTCCCATGTCAATTTCTCAGGTCTTAGATTTTGTCCTATAAATAGGAAATTATGTTCCATGGAAGCTACTACTTTCTTCTTTCGAAGCTCAAGCTATTACTGGCCAGTACTTAAACAAATCTAGCTTGTTACCCTTCTTCCCAAACTTAGTTATACTCTTTAACATATACTAGTACATGGCTAGCAGAGTTGCTTCAACTTCAAGGGCAATGATACTTTTGTTAATGGTTTTATTCTCGGCAATCTTCTTGACTTCAGAGGCACGTATCCTCAAGGGGGGTCAAGCATTGCAAGGAAATGCTAATAATAGCCGCCACCTTTTGCTCGAGTTAGGTTTTGATCTCTCCAAACTTGAGCATTATCGAAGGTTGTCTACTATTGGTGTTGCCTCTGATAGACTTTCTCCAGGAGGACCAGATCCTCATCATCATTATTGACCAAGTTTTAGGGAGCGCTACCTTCCAAGATGGATTATATCTAATAAAGTTTGTGTTTGTTTGTTTTCATCCTTCTACGACAGGCAGTACTGCTTTTGGTTTATCGTACGGTATTTAGTCAATCACTTTGGTTCGGTGAAAGACAGGCTCTTTGATCCATCTTCTTTTTGTTTATGTTAAATGTATGATCAGCAATGATGTGGAATTGGCTTTGTTAAAAGTACTTTAACGAGAGAAAGCTATGTTGCTTTCTTGAGTATTTTTCAATATATCGGTCATTTTTCTTTTATTGTAATGATCATCGACGATATGACGACCTGTGACTATTTTTATATAGCTTCTTCTCTGAAAAAGTTTGTGCTTTTTTTCTTACAAGTCAGAAGATTTTATAAGATACAATAAGGGAGAAAAGATTAGACCAATCAAGATGAACGGAGATAATGTAATGGATTATCTCAATATCAAACACCTTTGATTGTTTTCTTTTAATTAACATATAGGAGAGATGTAATATTAAGTTTTGATTGAGAACAAAAATTAGAGTTTTTTTTTTTTTTTACTATTACTAGGTATGAGATCAACTCAGCGACCATTAGAGATTTATCCTCTTCCTCAGGATGAGGAATCAAAGAGTATAGAGGAAAATCTCCAACCCATCTATCAAACCACACTGAAACCTGCTGACCGTAACCTATTCTCCATTTGTATCCCTCACGCACAAAAGGAATGGCCCTGCAAATAGACTTCCAAATAGTAGAAGCTGAAAGAGGAAGGAGATGAGTAAACATATTATCACTGTGAAGTTTTTTTTGCCGCATCAGTTGCGCGCATAATTTATCCGAATTTTCAACGAAATGCCACCCAAGCTTACCGAACATAGCAATATTGTTATCCCTAGCCTGACACAAGCCCAAACCGCCTCGACTTTTAGGAGAACAAACAGCTTCCCAGATTAGAAGATGAATGCTGTTGCCAGAATTCTGAGTACCCTACAAAAATCCTCTAGCAAGTCTTTCAATCTCATCACAAACACTCGGTGGAAAGAATCCTTCTCTTACGCCATGTCCGCAGTAAAACTCATGTGAAATCTCCTACTCAGCTCCTCTTTATGCCGTCTATGAGTGTGAGGAGAAAGGAAGGCCTTAGTTTTATCAGCATTAACAACCATACCTGAACATGCATAAAATTTAGTCATGGACAACTCGACAGTGCTTGGTGGATGCACTGGAAAAAAGTATAACATCATCTGCTTTTAGCAAATGAGAAATAGATAAACCCCCATGAGATACGGCAACAGGATTCCAGGGTCTAGATTCCACTTCGCCTTGATTAGCATGGCCAATTTCTCCATTCACAGCACAAATAAGTACGGAGACAAAAGATCTCCCTTACGGAGGCCTCGACGAGGAGTAAAGGGACAAAGTCGAACTTCATTCCAGATTATAGAGAGAGAGGATTGAGAGACACACGACATGATCAAATTCGCATACAAGACCAGAAATCTAAAATCATAGTATGTCTGCTTCAAAGAGCGCCATTTCACTTGATCATAATCCTTGGCCAAATCAATTTTTAGAGCAACGCTACCCAACTTCTTCTTAGATTTCCGAATGGCATGAAGCAGTTCCTGAGCAAGCACTATATTATCTGCAAGATATAAAGGCACCCTGAAGTGGGGTAATCAACAAATCCAGAAAAGGGAAGAATGCGATTCACTAGGACTTGGTCAGAATCTTGTAGCTAAGGTTACACAGACTTATAGGACGGAATTGCTTCATGCTCACTGGATTGGGTCGTTTGGAATGAAAACTAATAGCGTATCTGCTGGCTTGGAAAGACAACAACCAGATTCAAAAGCATCTTTTAACCATATGAAACAAAGAATCACCAATAAGATGTCAATGCTTCTAATAGAAAAGAAGGTTGGAAGCCATCAGGTCCTGGATGTTGGTGGGAGAAACCACTACGAAACCACTTATGGTGGCTTAGAAACACTAGAAGGGATAAAACAAGCTTTTTTATTTCAAAAACACAATCTTATTTATATTGAAAAAACTCTCAAATTCTCACCCTCTCTTTATTTTCCACACAAATTCATGAACACACATACGGAAATCTGAATTTCCAGCCTCACTGCAATTCCATGCAATAAGATTTGGTAACGTTTAGTTATTTAATGCTTCATGATAGAAGAGATAAAGATTGTTGAAAGCTTAAATCACATTATTAAACACCAAACCTGAAATAGGTTAATCTTGATATATTGCAATAGGATAATGTTTTTTAGTCTCGTCTTCTCGCAGAGAGAGTGACATGCATTTCTTCCTGAAATCAAGTTTTACTGGAATGTCACCAGTGTCTTTACCCATAATTTTTGTTTTTTAGCCACTAGTAACAATTTAACTCATTTTCACCAATATTATAATGCGATATAATACTAAAACTTTATTTTTCTATAATAACTCAAAACATATATTTTAATCACTTAAGTCTTTAACACACCTCCTCAAGTGAAAGTTCTTTTAGCTTGAAACTTACACAGACTCACGTTATCTTGTGCTTAATTTTTATCAAATAAATGGAGATGGTGAGATTCGAACTGAAGACCACTTGGTCATCAAGGCTCTGATATCATGTCAAAAAACCAATTCAACGCAAAAGTTTAAGCTGTTAGGTGAGGTCGCAGGATATGATTTATATTATTCTCTAACATTGCACGAGTTTAGAATTTCACCCCCTCATAAGGTATGTTGGAATTTCAGAATTTAAAAATTATTTTTCAAGCTTACTCTAATCATGATTAGCCTCACCGTTGGTCCTTTTTTTTAAAAAAAAAATATGTAATTTTTTTTGACGTGTTTTTTTATATAAAAAAATTTTAAGTGTAAATTAGACCCTCACTCTACAAATATCAATTCATGAACGAGAAGTATAAGAAAAACATTACGAAACTAATTAATATTTGATAAGTCAATTTAATTCATTAGAGAACCAAAGAATACAAGAAATCATCACTAAATTAAGAACAATAGTTTAGAAGCAATATTGATCATAAAACTAAATAAAAAGTGTCTTAGAATAAGTTTTATACTCCAAACAAAAATACCCTAATAGATCTACCCCTAGTGGACTTATTTGAACTCAAACAAGCCTTAAATTGTAGCTAAAATAATTAAAACCAACCATAAATTAAGCCTAAACAATGGGTTGTAGCTAAACCAACTAAACCCATAAAAATAACGAACCCAATGTTTAAACAACTAAACATATTAAGAGAAAAACCAAGGTTGTCGTGGCTATGGTCAGCTCAAAAGAAAAATTAAATCCCAAACAATAAGTTTATATAGGCTGCTGAATTTTAAAGAACCAAAAAAAAGTAAGAACAAGTCAGATCCCCTGCTTAAATAATGCGTAGTAGCCATTTTTTATTTTCTTATATCGAATCCAAGAAAATTTGTCGTCTGTAATCTCCTTGGAATTGAGGGAGAATCTGCCGTCTTTTATCTCCTTGAATTTGAAGGAGAATCTGCTGCCAATACACCTCCCCTTCTTTGCCAATAAAGATTGAGGGTAACCTCTCTTCCTTAACAACTTTAAAATCTTTATTGATCTTGTGCTCCTTGTATTTATATATATTGTTCATTTCAACAGAGAGTTTATTCTTGATCAACAATTCTAAATTCTTCATTTTATTGTTCTAAATAGTTGAAATGATGATGTACCTCTATATAAACAATCCTTTAATAATTAATGAATCAGTAGAAAAGATTAAATTACCCCTAAAAATCTAAGGCATGAATTTGTAATTTTATGTGTAATTTCCCTGTTTAAATTAGAATCAACCAAGAATAGAAATGTAATTTCATTATTGAAGTGGATAATATTTTATGAGTGTGTGCACAATGATTTTTTTATGCGTTTAAGTGTTTTTATTAACAAGTTTTGATTTAAAAATCATGATTCTAATTTAAAAAAAACATGTTTTTCTTAGAATAAAAAGAAAAAATATGAAAAAGAAAAGAGAGTTTTGATTAAAAAATGTAGTTATTTCTCCTTAATTTAAATAGTTAGATTTCTTATGAATATATATTTTAATTTCCTTAAATTTTTATTCCAAAAACCATATTGCTAATCAAAAAGATATATTTTTGTCATTACAAAAGAAAATGTACAAAAAAGGGAATTTTGACTAAAAATGATTTTTTTTCCTTAAAAAATTATATTGATAGATTTCTTACCAATGTTTATTTTAATTACTGCAATATTCAATAAAATAATTTAAAAAGGATGTTGCGGGAAACCAGCTAGTTTCTTCCTAAAATTTTACTGAAATGTCTCCAATATTTCTCTGCCCATAATTTTTGTTTTTTTAGCCTCTAATAATAATTTAACTAATTTTCACCATTACTATATATATATATATATATATCAAACTATTCTCATCCTTTAACATAAGACTTTATCTGTGAGTTTGGAATTTGACCTCAATCATATATAGCATGTTAAAATTTCATAATTTTAAAACATTGGATACTCTTTTCAAATAATCCTCAAATATAGAGGACTGATTTGTATACCATCTCTACAACGGTTTCCTGTTGTTTTCAGTTTGAGGAATTGAACAGACACTCCCTTCCTCTGTTGTTGACTTTGAATGGCATAGATGTTGCCACATCAGCCCAATTTAACTCCTCTAAACCTGCAACCCACTTCTGGCGCGTGCAAATCCCTGCCGACAACTAAAAGTCTAAAACCTCTTCCACTCCCACCCAAAACCAGAGGTTACATCTCACGCACTGCTCCCTACGTGAGCGAACCCTTCAAAATTCCAGAATCAAAACTCCGCGCCACTAACCTCTCAAATATTCCCACTCTCGCATCCACCCCACGCACACATCTACCCCTATCTTATTGGAGCGTGCATACCACTTATTATATATCTAGTGGGTCTAAGTTTCTAGAAAGTTGCTAGGATACTTTCACGAGCACGACACTTAAATACACGAACGCACACGCACCGTACACCTGTAAGATAAAGGATTAGTAAAGTAAGGTGACGAGTTCTAGAGAGAGAAACGTTTTTTAGAGAGAGAAAGTCTCGTGCTCATTTTTTTTGAAGTTTTAGAGAGAGAAAGCGAAAGGCAAAAGGAATCGAAGATCTCCACAAAATTAGAGCTCGAAACCCTAACCTTCTCCTTCTTTCTCTCTCAAGAAATCTCTATCTTTTACACTGTGTGTTTGGCGATGTGTAGATAGATGATTCTGTATGTATAGGTTTTTAGATCGTGAAAGATTCGATAAAGGTTCGTGCTTTACCCTAATTTCTTGTGGTTTCTACGCGTTTTTTTTTCCCTAATTGAATTTCTATGTTTGTGTTCGGGTTGATTTGGGAGTGAAATTAGGGTTTTTCTCTGGGGTTGTGGTTATATTGGAAACCCTAATTTTTGGGGGTTTAGGGGAATTTTGAGGAAATTAGGGTTTTGAAAACGGGATTGAGAGGAAATTACGGTTTTAAAGGGGAAAGTTAGGGTTTTGAGGTGGTACATGTATGGCTTCTGAGAGTGTAGTAGGAGAAGGAGGAAATGGAGGAGAAGTTAGAGAGAAACAAAGGTATACAGAGAATAAGGTTTATACTCGAAAAACCTTTAAGGGACCCAAAAAGAACAGCCTCATCAACACCGTTGTCACCACCACCACCACCACTGATAACAACAGTAACACAAATATAACCACCACTACCACAGAAGCCGCTGGCGAAAATAACATCAACACCACAACAACCACTGCAACTGCCACAACTGAAACTGCGACTGCTCTAACCACCGCCTCCGCTGTTGCAACTGAAACCGCAACTAAAACCACCTCCACTGCAGCTACTGAAACTGCAACTGGGAATGAAACAAATGACAAGGAGAACTACGAAAAGGACTTGGTTGAAGTGCGAGAATCAGAACCTGTAGCAGTTGAAGACACAAATACTGCCCAGCAAGTGCAACAGCCTGTTTCTCACTCAATTGTAGTTTCAGATGATTCTACCAGACTAAATAGGCAGGAAGTTCAGGGGGTGGTGCCCAGTGTGAGAGAGCAAGTTGTGGAGAGGGAGCTGCATGTGGGGAATGGGGTGCTGCTGAAGGAAGGGATGGATAATAGGGTGAAGGTGGACTTGTTTTCGCGGTCGAAGCAGGAGAAGAGGGAGCTCAGAAAGAAGTTGGAGAGTGAGCTTGAATTGGTGAGGAGTTTGGTGAAGAAAATTGAGGCGAAAGAATTGCAGCTCAGTGTTGGTAGGCTGAATCATTCACGGATGGTGCTGGTAAATGATGGGGTGGATAGAAGATTGAGGAGGGTTAATTCAGAAGTGGGATCAGTGGGTGTTCCCCGTGAGAGCACAATTCCTATTCTTACTCCTACTCCTAGGCAGTCTAGGCCTTTGAATCAGCTTAGTATATCTGTTCTGGAGAATAGCCAGGGCATGGGTGAGTTTGTGGAGAAAGAGAAGAGGACACCAAAAGCAAATCAGTTCTATAGAAATTCAGAGTTTTTGCTTGCGAAAGACAAGTTTCCACCAGCTGAGAGTAATAAGAAGTCGAAATTGAATGGGAAGAAGCAAGGGGCAGGGGAATCAGGGTTTGGGTTTGGGACAGGCACTAAGATATTCAAGAATTGCAGTGCTTTGCTTGACAAGCTGATGAAGCATAAGCATGGTTGGGTGTTTAATACACCTGTTGATGTGAAGGGTCTTGGTTTGCATGATTACTTTACCATCATCAAGCATCCCATGGACTTGGGCACTGTGAAGTCCAGGCTGACCAAGAATTGGTACAAGTCCCCGGAAGAGTTTGCAGAGGATGTGAGACTTACATTTCACAATGCTATGAAGTATAACCCTAAAGGACAAGATGTTCACGTAATGGCAGAGCAGTTATTGGATATATTTGAGACTAAGTGGGCTGTTATAAAGTCGGATTATGATCATGAGATGAGGTTTGCTTCCAGTTATGAGGTGGGCATTCCTACACCTACATCAAGAAAGGCTCCTCCGTTTGTACCACCCCCTCTTGATATGTGGAGGATTTTGGATAGATCAGAATCAATGACATATCCTATTATTGATACCAGACCCAAATCCATTACCACTACACCTTCTGGTAGGACCCCTGTTCCAAAGAAGCCCAAGGCAAAGGATCCAAACAAGAGAGACATGACTTATGATGAGAAACAGAAGCTTAGTACAAACCTCCAGAGCCTACCTTCAGAGAAACTGGACAACATTGTACAGATAATAAAGAAGAGGAGTTCAGCACTCTCCCAACATGATGATGAAATTGAAGTGGATATTGACAGTGTTGATGTGGAGACTCTGTGGGAGCTGGATAGGTTCGTCACCAACTATAAGAAGAGTTTAAGCAAGAATAAGAGAAAAGCTGAGCTTGCCATTCAAGCTAGAGCAGATTCTCAGATGAATGTGCAGCAGAAGGTAAAGCCTTTGATTAAATTTCTCAGCATTAAGTGTACTTTTCTGAAAGGAATTTGTGGTTGCTAAATTTCTACTGATATTTGGTTGCAGGTCTCAGCACCAGTTGTGGTGGAGGCACCAAAAGAAACAAAAGCAGGTAAAGTTTTCTGATTATGAGTCTTAATTTCGTTTTGGTTACCATATTGTTTAGTTGTATTGGTTATTTGAAACATTGTTTCTTCTGCTGGCAGATGAAAGGAATGTCTCCACCTTGTCACCTAATCACGTGGAGAAACTGGGAGACAATGGAAGTAGGTCTAGTAGTTCAAGCAGCTCCAGCAGTGATTCTGGATCTTCGTCAAGTGGTACTGCTTCACATTTCTAATTTTGCAACTTCTGTCACTGTTATGTCTTATATATTTGGTCTGATGTTTGGTGAACTCATTTATTTTTCTTTATCTGCATGATTATTGCAGATTCTGACAGTGACAGCTCCTCAGCTTCTGGATCTGATGTAGGGAATTAATTGAGTACTCAAGTAGTTCAGGTGGTTGCATATTCTCCTGGGTTTGCATGAAATGTTTATGTGACTTTTATTTGCAGATGATGTTTGTTGGACTTTTAATTGCAGATAACTTGTGCACTTTCCTGTGTTTTTTCCTGTTTGTTGATTATAATATGGTATACTATGCTGTTCATCAATGTCACCTCATTGTCATATTAGCGCTTGTCTGCTGTCCGGACTGCAAGTGCTACCTGCAATGTAGTAGCAATAGAGATACTAATAGCATGATCATTGTTGTTGAAAAGAATGTATGTTTGCTTAGGATTTGCAGGGTGCTTAGGACAACACTCCTTATTTGTGATTTACTAGTGAAAAAACGAAAACATAATTTTATGCATGTTAAAACATGGTATCTGATTGCCCTTGTACAGTGCCTCTTATATAAGCAAGAATGTGATTGCTCTAGTCAGAGTGTCGTTTGGTGATTAACCTTTTATTGCTTAAGGTCCTGTCTAGTTATGTGGATGATGTTGGCTTGGTTATTGGTGGGTTTCTTCTGAATTCTGATAGTTACATGTGGGTACCACTCACTGGTATGAATACCTTATAGGCTGGGTATGGATTAGTGAGGGAAAAAGAATCTGACTTAGGACTTCAGAGCTTGGGAGCAGAAAATGGGTTCAGAATCTGCTCTAAGATTAGCTGGCTAATGTAATGACCTGGCATTAGAAATTGGTTTCTAAATGGTAGAAAGCCTGCACTGTATAAATTGGCGCACACCATGACAATTTGGGTGGGAGGAGATGGTTAATCATCAATGAATTTAAAATGTTTTATGTGATGGATTGTTGGTTGATTACAGCTATTATGACCTATTTCAAATGGTTTCTGATTCTTGTTACATTTGGATGATATTTGAAATGCATATATATATATATATAAGAGCATTTTAGGCTTGTTGATCATGTACAAACCTTTTTTTTGTTTTTTGAACTCCATTTCTGGTGTTAAAATTTATATTTTTCATCTTTCCCAGCCAGTGACATTTTCTTGGACCATCCTCTCTGTCTGAACCGCCTATGCACCATTGCCATCTCTGAAAGTTAATTAATCACTATGTTGTTTCTGAAGTTGGATTATATTTATAGGGTCTTCCACTCAATCACTTCTTTTTTGTTTTCCTGTATGCACAACTAATTCCTAAATGATGATTTAATGGAAGAAGACATTTTCTAAAAAGTTTAAAAAAGGGCAGTTTGTTTGTTATGGAGTTGGAGGCCTTTTTTTGTGTTTGTGTTATTTGCACAATAAAGATGTTGAGATGAAATTACATGTTCTCAAAAACCTGTTCTCTTTGACCTTTACAACATGTGCACATGTTATTATAGGAAACTCATGTCGATTTTACCTGTACAATTAATTACCAGCCTCTATTGTTTTTTTCATTTTCTTAATGTGGTGATTTCTTTCACGGATAAAAGTTAGCCTCCATCCATGATTCTCGTGTATAGTATCCCATAAGTGCACGTGTTTTGTTCTCAACTGTACAGTATACTGGGTTGCATGCAATAATAGCTGTGATGTTAACTATGGTGCAGATTAGGTGCAGTCACAGCCACCAACAAGTCTAGAGTTCAATTGTCTTAGGACTAGTTTCAAGGTCTGTCATGGGAACCTTGCTATACAATACAGCAAAGCATGACTGTCTTAAGAAACACGCTAAATTGTGGGATAGTTGGTGAAGCCTGGTTATTATTAGAGTTGTTTTCCGGTTGTATTTTGCCATCTGTTTTATTTTTTTCCTACTAAACTTGTGGAAGAAATGCTTATCTGTGCTTTCTGGATTAGTAAAAATGAAACTGTATTTTAAAGGATGCTTGCATGCAATAGGCATTAGTTTTTGTGGATTGTCTATTCTTGCATGGGCATGCAAATAAATGTTTTGTAAACAGTTGAAGCTTTGTCTTGCTGTTATGGTTTCATGCAAGATTTTCATCTCTATTCTGCATTAGCTAGCTGATGAGAAGTATTTCTTAGCTTGTGATTGGCAATGTCTACGTCTGTTAAATACTAGTGGTACTCCTTGCTCATATCACCTTTCCTTTTTCCCTGACAGATCTCAGAAGTTTAGGGTAGATGGCTATCTCCAAAGTTGGTGTACAATGCATTCTGGATTTCGATTCTCATTAGGAATCTGCCTTTGGTGTACAGTGAAGTTCTCGAGGCGACAGATTGTCCTGCCAGTGCAAAGTGTAGTTTGTCTCTCTTGTGGGAACTGGTTTCTTCATGTGGCTTATCTGTCTGCTCATGCATTTGTATAATACGCCCTAGAATGTGGTTATGATATAGATACAGTGGTTTGTTTTCCTCTAGCATGTGTACATGGCTAACTACTAGTCATTTTAGTTCTAGCTACCTTGCCGTTGATTTTGTGTTAGCAGATTCAGGATTCTTTGGTGCTATAGAATAGATAGTCTGTAATTCAAACTCATGAAGTTATAATTGCTTCTTAAGAAATAATTTTTTCTGAAGATTGCTGGTTTGTGGTCTTGGCACAGATTA
>Ga0325414_1006827_pt1 | contig 12137 bp, 4 predicted proteins | sample PopdelMetagenome_8_FD_206183 | JGI IMG/M metagenome (GOLD analysis project Ga0325414, IMG submission 206183) | Populus deltoides microbial communities from Bellville, Georgia, United States - Leaf-PdKOR-R3 | ecosystem: Host-associated > Plants > Phyllosphere > Phylloplane/Leaf | place: USA... | reverse complement strand
ATACTATATTCGTTATTTTCTCATGTTAAGTCTCGTCATTTATTGAAAAAGAAAAGAGTTTCCATTAAGTAGTCGTAAATATAATGTACAAACTTGACCGGAAGTGATATCCTCAATATAATTGAGTTTTTAACACTTTGTCTGTTTATTACACGCATCTATTGGACTAATAAATCTATTTTCTTTTATGAGAGGAGGGAACATAACTCCCTGTAGGAACTCGTACGGTGTTAATTATGTTTTGCTTTTCTTTATCTGCAAATAAATAAATAAATAAATAACCAATTCGCTAACTATTACGACATCGTATGGTTAGAAAAAATATCTGAAGCAGAAGCGCAAGTTAAGGAATTCAGGAAGGGGTGGCTAAAATGCACGGGGTGCCTCCCTAAACGATGCCGCTAACTTTGGCGGGGCCGTAGCTGCCAAGTAGTTCGTGGGTTCTTGAAAACAGCAGAGAATTCGTGACAAGTGGCCGTAATTCACCTACCAGCTCAATACACCCATTTCAGCATGGCTGCCACTTCCTGCTTACCGTCCACGTGTCCCCTACTACCCTTACTATACGTCTCCAAAACACTCCATCAAAATGTCTCGATACTTCTCGTTAATTTATCGAATGATCTAAGACTTCTCCGATATCTCATGAAACACTCTTTCGTTTCGTGAGTCGATTTTTTTGGTTCAAATTCTTCATTCCACTGCAACGAAACCAGGACGGCGGCTCGATTCAAGAACCAGCACTCTGAACTGGGTTGGGTTTCATTTTCCAACCCTGACCTAGATTATTCAATCAAAATCCAAGTGAATGTAAACCCGGCTCAACATTTATGCCTCGTATTTCCCAACCAAAAACAAATAAAATTAGAATTTATTTCAACCAAGTGAATGTGATGGAAAAAAATTGAAACAAAAACATAAGCTCATTGTTTGTTTAGTGGCTGACCTAAGATAAAAGAGGCGTGGGAGAATGGGATTTGATAAACTTTGTGTTAATTCATGATGTGTATGTTTAATTCATGGTAATTAGGGATAAATTTAGAATTTATTGCATGATTGCATACTTGCAGCCGTGTTTTTCAAAAATAAATTAAAGGAATGTAAAATCCTAGGTTTGTTGGGGTTGAGATGCTTATTGAATAAAGATTTGATTAATTAATATTTGAAAATTTATGATGTGAGAAACAATTAAAGATATTTGATCGTTTAAAATTTTTTACTTAGAAGTGGTCAAAATGTTAGTTTTGGGAATTTTAGAGAATTTTAAATAACTGACCTTGATTTTTGGTTAATTTATGTGCTTGTAATATTTTGCATGCTTGATTTTGAGCATGGATGGTATAGAGTTGATTATTATGCATGTGGCTATGAAAAATAGGAAATCGAATTATGTGAGTGTGAAAAATTTACATGTAAATATGTTTGAGTATTTGAGCATTGGATTAGAATTGTAAAAGTTGGTCACATGGACGGGAGTTATTGGGGATGTTATTGATAATGATATGAGTCGATCGTTTAGAAGAGGGCTATAAAATTTAAATCAAGCTAATTGTTTGAACAAAGACTATTGATTAATATAAAATAATCTGGTTGTATGAATGGAGGGTTATAGATTGAAAGTATTTACATGAATGGAGGTTATGGATTTTGAATGAATTAAACAAACACTTATTTAAATTTATAAGTAATGTTAATGTGCCACAGGCGGCATGAAAATTATTTTAAATCGACGAATGGCATTATAAAGCTAAAAATAACATAATATTTGTTTCAAAATGGTTAATGGTGTTAAGGATCCAAAGATGACGAAGTACTTGTATTACATATATAGATGAGCTATTATGGGCCTAAAGTATATTGAGATTAAAAAATAACATGGGTGAGCCATAAATGGGTATAAAGTATTTATATAGAGATTGAAAAATAATATAAGTGAGCTATAAATGAGCATAAAATATGACGAGATTGAAAAATAATATATGAGTCATAAATATGTATAAAGATATTGAGATTGAAAAATAACAAGAATGAGCAATAAATGGGTATAATGCATATTAAGATTGAAAAATAACTTGAATGAGCCATAAATGAGTATAAGACATATTGAGATTGAAAAATAATATGGATAAGCAATAAAAGGGCATAAAAGTATATTAAGATTGAAAAATTGATATATTAGATTTTGGGATTGAAGATTGATATTGATGAGCCATAAATAACATCATGATAGTCAAAATGAATTCATGAAATTAGTTGGTCGAAATGGATATAATGGTCGTTGAGGTGAACTAATGAAATTATATGGTCAGAAATGATGAAATAAGTGTTGAAATCAATGAACACAAATAGTGAGCCAATATCATATCCATGAATATTAAGGGTGTTATTTGGTTTGATGAAAGCGAAATTAAATTAAAGTATAACCTATATGTGTATAGTAGGTGGTAATGAATCTTAATAGGGTTTGGATTTCGAACTGAGAGTATTTGTGATGCTTTTATAAAAGGGATCTAATGAAAATACAAGCAGATGATTGATATGTTACCATGAATAAATTAATTTAAAGTATAAGTGATGAATGTTTTAAGATTGGTTAAGAAATAGAATTTTTATCAAAGAGTTATTACGAGTATGATGATGATAGTTTAACGAGTATAATAAAGAAAATGAGAGTTCATAAGTTCTCGAAGAGAATGTATTAAATTGAAAATTTAACACAGAATTGGTGTGTTTATAAATAAGTTAAAAAAATGATGTTTGCTCATATAATTTGACAAATATTAGTAACCGTGATTGTACAAATATTTATTTTAATTGTGTGATTTTATGTGTTTTACAGGTACCTTCTCTCGAAGGTTTTAGTCCTTAAAAAGTACTATTGAGATATCTAGACTCCCATATTGGGTAGGTTTTTGTAATATATGATGAAAGTTTTGAAAAACCAATTTATATGCATGTAATCAAGAAAATGTTGTAACCTTACTATTTTGGATGTATAATTATGTATATTATTGGCATAATCTCCTACGGCCTCATGCAAAGTCCACTTTAGGTCGTTACTATGCATTCCAAGCATTTGAGTTTCGACAGCTCTTGTTAATTAAGAAAAGCTACAAAACTCTCTTTTACTAATTCCACCCGACAATATACAAAACCTTTGCAACTAGTTCACACTGATATATGGGTGTCAGTTAATCCCATTGATGGTTGTCGTTATTATGTTTCTTTTGTCAATGATTTTAGTAGATTCATATAGATGTATTATATGCATTTCAAATTTGATGTGTTTGTTATTTTTCTAAAATACAAAGCTCTTGTCAAAAATCTGTACTATACTAAAACTTAACAATTACGATCGATAATAGAGGAGAATATCTCTCTAACAATTTTAAATATTTTTTAGTAACATATAGGATATATCATACATTAATTTGTTTTTATATTTTATAGTAAAATTATATTGCTGAAAGAAAACATCGACATATCCAAGAAATTGATTTAACTTTATTGGTCATAACACCTCTACCTAATAAATATTAGATAAATGTCTATTTTACAATTGCCTTTCTTATAAATCACCTATCTATAAAAGTCCTATATAATTTATCACCTTATTTCATGCTTCAAAAAAATCTATCATTATACAATTCTCTTAGGACATTTTGATGTTCTTGTTATTCATACTTACAATCCTATAAAGATAACAAACTACATTTCAAAGAAAACAATGTCTTTTTCTCTGGTATGCTGGCCAATAAAAGGGATATAAGTGTTTTGATTTGAACATATATAGGGTCTATATTTCAATGTATGTTGTATTTGATGAGGACTCATTTCTAATAAAGGGTAAATGTCGTATAAATGTTTATTTTCTATCTTCCATGCATTTCCACTAATAATAATATCACTTCAATTCAATTTCTCTTATCTTTGCCAATAATATAGCAAATGATCCTCTTTATAACTCTAGCCTCCAAGATAATACTCATCATTTACCTTTCTCTCCAGATCCTAACATTATCTTTCTTGAGAATTCTTCAAAGTTCCACCTAAACACAAATTCATCTCTACATCAATCACATTTTACTATTGCACCTCCTCACAATCTTTGGCTCTACCAACCCAACAGAGTTATCATAACATGTTAAAAAATAGAAAATTCTAAAACCTGAATAATATTTTGTTTTGAAATGTTTTCTTTCTATTGTTTGACTAGTGTACTTACAAAATTTATACCAACTTGTTTTACATAGGCAATAGCAAAACTTAAATGGAGATAAGCTATGAGACGTGAATTTGATGCTCTAATAAAGAATGTGATGTGGTCTTTTTATCTAAGGATAAATGGTAAAAATGTTGCGAGGAATAAATATGTATTCAAAATTAAAAGACATCCTGATGGCATCATTGAACATTGCAAAGCTAGACTTGTGGTAAAAGACTTCGATAAAAAAAATATAATATCAACTACATTGACACTTTTTCTTCAATAGTCAAATCAATTATGGTTCGATTGATTTTATAAATTATAGTAACATTTAGGTGGAAAATTAGATGTCTCAAATGCATTCTTACATGGAATCTTTGATGAAGAAGTTTATAAGAAACAAACTCACGGATTCATTTATGAAAGTTAGCCTGATCTAGTGTGTCATTTTCATAAATCTATTTATGGCCTCAAACAAGCTCCAAGGACTTGGTTTTAAAGGCTATCCCTATAATGATTGGAGCTTGGTTTTGAGGAATTCATAGTTGATTATTCTTTGTTTACATTTTGTATTAATACATTAGTTTTTTTTGTTGGTCTATGTAAATGATATAATTATCATTGGATCCAACCTTTCTATCATTCATTCGTTCATTAACAACTTGAAGATAAAATTTCATCTTAAAGATTTTGGGTAGTTGAGTTACTTCTTTTGTAACAACCCTGATTTTCTACATTCTGTTTTTGAAATATTACCACTTTCAATCTTACGTTTACATGAGGGTTTACGCATCTGCATATTTAAATTATAAATTTCCAGGGTTTCACATCTTTGGTATTGAAGCATAAAGAAATAATGAAGGACTTCATCGTAGATAATCTAAACATATCTTAAATCTTTTTTAAATCACTAAAATGATAAGTGTTAAACGTCTAGCTTGTCCTACAACTTTAAAAATTAAGCTCTCCTTTACTAATGACACATTTATGTTGGATTCTACTGAATACAAGCATGTGATAGGTGCCTTGCAGTATTGCACCCATTACACTTTCATATATTTCTTATACAGTAAATCGGTTATGGTAATTTATGTATAGTCCACGAGACTCTCATTGGATGACAACTAAGAGGGTCTTTCACTATTTAAAATATGCAATTGACTACAACTTATTTTATGCACCTTTAATTATCGACTTAAATGTTTTATGTGACTCGAAATGGGTTGGAAATCTTGATGATAGGAGAAGTACTAGTGGAATCAATATTTTTCAAGGCAAGAATTTAATATCATGGTATGCCAAGAAATAAGGTGTTGTCTCGCGTTCAACCAGATAAGTGGAATACTAAAGCATGGTTTTAGCTACAACATAGGTTTACTAGATTAAAATGTTAATGAAAGAGCTCCATATTTGTTTTTCATCACCTTCTACTATCTAGTGTGATATCATTGAAGCACTAATCTTAGCCTTAAATCTAGTCTTCCATGCTCGAACAAAGCATGTGGAAATTTACTACCATTTTATTAGACAAAAGATAGTAAATAAAGATATTAGAGTCAACCATATCTTTACCAAGGATCAATTAACATTTATATTTATAAAAAGGCATACTACAACTAGATTTTAATTTCTAAGATCTAAACTCATGGTTTCTAAACTACTCATCAGTTTGTAGAGGGTGTTAGAGTATATACTGACCTAATAAAAAATAAGCTGCAAGAATCTAATAATTAATTGCATAAATCAAGTTAGTTTAGTTATATAGCAACAGATGAAACATCTCCATATTTTTCTGATTCCGTTGAACCAACATATTAATATTAGTTGAATAATTTTATTATACTATTTAACTTTCTCTTGTTTGTTAAATGTAACTCTCTCTCTGTATATTAGGACTATATACAAGGTAAAAAACAATAAAGCTAATTAGTGTAAATATTTTATTTATTATTTTTGTTTGTTTATTTTCTTTATAGGAGTGAATGTTTTCAAGGATGTAACTTTAAATTTTAATAATAATAATAATGATATTAAATAATGTTCTAATAAAAATATAAATATACAACTAATGTTGAGAAAATCTAAATGTATAAAAGTTCTATCGTTTTCAAGATTGTTAAATTTGTTTTATATAATTTTTTTTCTATATAGGAAGGGTATTTTTAAAGTCAACATTGATATTTATCTCTAAAACATTTTAAAGTTACAAATTTTATATAAAATTCATAAAAATTAAATTCTTTTTATATAATTATTATAAAACTTAAACTAAACAAAATAGGAAAGAAATAGATTTATTTAAGCCTGAGACAACTATTAGAGTTACATATTAATTAGTTAAAACACAATTATATAACCCGATTTAACCCGAAGGGTTAACTTAATAATTTAAAACCTTGTTAAGCTTGTTTTTATTTTGATTTCGTTTGAAAGATAACTTGATTAAACTTGATTGATTAAGTTGATCAAACTAAATTTACATAATATTTGGTCAGCTAAACCTCAATAATTTTATTTTTAATTTTTATTTAAAATGATATTATTTTAATATTCTTAATAAATCATTCAAATTAACATCATTTTATTTAAAAAAAAAACCTGAAACAATTTTCTTTTAAAATTAATTCCATAAATTCACGATCCAAGTCTGGTTATAATATCCGTGCTTTAGAAAAATTAAATAACTATTTGTCAATAAATATTTTTGTTGACTAAAAGTCCAGTCGGTCCCACAGTCACGAGATGTACAACGATTTACCTGCGATACGTGACAAGTACCTCAAAATATTTAAGGGTTCTAAATTAGTATGCAATCGGTTTCGACAAACAGTGAGCAATAGAATCACAGGGCTGTAACATCTCTTCTCACAACAGTCACTAACAAACAAATGACTTGTACCTGACCCGTCAATTATAATTAACATCGACGGTGGAAAAATTGCCGTGACCACAAACTCTCACATCAAGCATTTCACACTATTCAAATCTAGACACTGTACTGTAATCACAGTTAAAGAAAAAAAAAACAAGGACGGTAGATTTAATCATTTATCAACACCTAACCATAGTTAATTTTACCTAACCATAGTTAAACAAAGCAAGTTTATAATCCTCGCTCACCATGTCCTCCTCAACTCCTCAACCCCACGCCCGCTTCCATAACCGTATGCTATGTGCAAACCATGATGATCGGAGAACATCCTCATCACCATCCAAATCCCACCGTCCAAATCCCTCAATGGGACCCATACGATGACCAAACAACATCACCATCACCGTCAACAATCCCCTCTTCTCCATTCACCAACTTCAATGCGCTCGACTCCCTGACGGCACTTCACCGTTACCTTCCGTCAAACGAGCCAGACCCATCCTTCGAAGACGAGCTAGACTTACCAGTGGATGCGTTCTCATGCGATCACTTCCGTATGTACGTGTTCAAAGTGAGAAGGTGTGGACGTGGTCGGTCGCATGACTGGACTGAATGTCCGTACGCGCATCCTGGAGAGAAAGCTCGGCGAAGGGACCCACAAAGGTATCATTACTCTGGAACGGCCTGCCCTGAATTTCGGAAAGGCGGTTGCAAGAAAGGAGATTCTTGTGAGTTTGCTCACGGTGTCTTTGAGTGCTGGCTCCATCCTGCCCGTTACAGGACTCAGCCGTGTAAGGATGGACCTGCTTGTCGCCGCAGGGTTTGCTTTTTTGCTCACACTCCCGAACAGCTTAGGCTCCTTCCTCAGCCTAGTCCTAAAGGAAACGGATCCGGGTCGTGGGAACTTGATTTTGGGTCCCTGGTTATGCATCCTCTCGACTCTTACCTGACAAAAGCTGGGTCTTTTGTTTCATCTCCAACCTCGATTTTGACTTCTCCGCCAGTTTCTCCACCATCTGATTCGCCACCGATGTCACCAGTCAGTCCACAGGTGATCGGCGGGTCTGGATCCGGGTCTTTTAATTCCATGAGTGAGCTTCTTGCTTCTATGCGGGGATTGCAGCTTGGGAAGATGAAAATAGGTTCTCCTGTTGGTTCTTGGGGGGTCCAGTCCGGGTCTAGATTCGGGTCGCCACGTGGGTCATCGCTGCGACCCGGGTTCTGTAGCCTGCCTTCTACTCCTACTAGAACAATGGCAACTCGGTCTGGACTTGGCCAGTTGGATATCTGGGGAGATAGCAGTACTTGCGAGGAGGAGCCTGCAATGGAGAGGGTGGAGTCTGGGAGAGATTTGAGGGCGAAGATATATGCAAAGCTGAGTAAAGAGAACTCACTGGACCCTGATCGAGTTGAGTCGGCTGTTTCCGGGCCAGATGTTGGGTGGGTTTCCGAGTTGGTGAAGTGAAGTTTCCAAATTTTTGTTAATTTTGTTAATGGGGTTTAATCAAATTCTGTGGCCCATCGATTCTTCTGACTTTTGTGAATATGAAGTTGATGATTTGGTGTAAATATGAAGTTGTAGATGGGGAGAGAGATCTCAATAGTCTCTCCGTTTTGTGGCATTCGAGAGGAGAACAAAGACAAGATGCAAACCTTTTTCTTATACAGAAAAATGAAGTATTTCCCAGGGGCTGCCGGAGAATGGGTAGCGGCTTGTTGATCATTCTGTTTATGAATTGTATTTTGAATTATCATTCTGTCTAATTTCCCGGATATTATTTTTATATCTGTAAGTTGCCCTATGTTTACTATTCTAATCAATGTAATGTTATATCCAGTGAAGTTTATTGCTGTCTTCTACCAGTTTTTCGGCACTGTTCAAGACCCAAATACTGGAGATTTTCTGGACCAGATGGTGGGTGTGGGAAGAAAAATGATGGTGGGAGAAGTTCTGTGTTGTTTGGTCGGAGCTCAATCTGGGCAGCAGCTAGAGTTCATGTGATGGTGAGAGGAAAGGGATGATTTTGTTTCAAATTCCATGTTGTTTCAGGTTTTTCCCCTTGCTGTTCATGACCTCAGCAACATGTATAAAAAGGATGAATAAATCAATGAAAATCAGAGAGTCGTATGTATTTTCAGCCATGAGGAAAGAACACGCAATGGCTACACTACGATTCCTGTTGATTTGTATTTTTTCTTGAATAAGACATGATTTTCATATCCGTGGAAGTAGAGTGTGGATGATGGATGACATAGCAGCAGCACCAGCCAGCCAGCCAGTAGATGACCTTTTCGTCCGAGTTTATCAGCATTATTATTATTGACAAATTAAAGGTGAAATCAATTGCTTTGATTAATTAGGTGTTTGCCCCTTGCATTATCTTCTACGTTCAAAGAACCATATCGGGTCATGTCCAAACAGGATTTGGATGGTTGACGTGGATGTTGTGAACAGATAGAAACCCGTCCTTATCTGCTGAAAATCTTTAAAGTTATCTCCTCGGTGCCACTTGTAATTGAGACCAAATTGCTTTACTCTTGCGAATTTATTTAAAGATTTAATGAAACTCTCTTTCAGTTGATGTGAAAGTTATGGAGACACAAGTTACGCTAAAGACAGGCGCCACTAACTATGGTCTCTGTAGGGCCCCTTGCAAAATAAATCCGGCTGCTGTGTCCGGTTTCGCCGTAGGATAAATATATATATATATTTTTTAAGGCGTTTATTTATTTATTTATAAATATATTAAAATAATATTGTTTTTATTTTTTATATTATTATTTTAAAATAATCTGAAAATATTTAAAAAATTAATTAATTTTAGATATATTTATTAAAATATAAAAACAAACTCACTAGCATATCTTAATCTTAAAAAACAAATTGACAAATTAACAATCCATCAATAAATAGCCCAGTTGAATATAAGTCGATACACTTTAAAATCTTTTCGATCATGATCATATTAAGAATGTTATTATTTTCGATCATATTAACAATGTTATTAAACTATGCTGGGTAGTTTAATTGATCAGATTTTAAATTTATTTCTTAATAATCATGAGTTTGAGTCTTCTCATGACCACTAACCACTAGTAGTTTACATATTCGTTAATTTTAGAACTATTAGGATTAATTAAGATGTACATAAACTGACCTGAACATACACATTAATTAAAATAAAAGTTATTAACAGAATTTTAACGTCTCTATAATCTTTTTTTTTGTTTCATTTTTTTCTTTTCTATCATTGCCAATCAATTTAGGGTAAATTTTTTTAAAATCATAGTTATGTTATTTTTTCAAAAACAAATCTAGCCGGTTTTAGATTACAGTAATTGTTGTTTCTAAAAAAAATTTATTTTTAAAAATATATTAAAAAATTTTTTTAAATTTTTTTACATTAACATAACAAAACAATCCAAGATTATAGAAAATTTAAATTTTGTTAAAATTTCAATTCAGAGTTTGTTTATAATTGTAGTAGTAATTGTTTTTTAAAATATTTTTCATTTAAAAATATATTAAAATAATATTTTTTTAACTTTTTAAAATTAATATATAAAAAAATATAAAAACACAAAAAAATTAATTTAAAATAATTTTTTTAAAATTTTGTATAAAAACAACGGGAAAAGGGCCTTATTAGTAGTAAATTGCGCTTTTCTTCGGTTTTAAAAATCTCGATATCTTTCACATATTTTCTTGGTGAATGTGCTTTACGGGTAGTTTTTGATACTTGCACGTGTATAATTTATACCATAACTAGAAGTCTCGAGAGAATTTTCCACCCGTCATCCCACCACCACTAGATCATCAATTTATAGAAATCTTAAAACCTGAACAATCCTGACAGCAGACCTTCTTGTTTTTGGTTTCAATTAAGATTCTTTTTTTTTTTTTTTAAATTAGCACGGTTAAAAAAAAGAGGTAAAATAACATAATTTGAAAATTTTCAGTAAAATACCAAAGTTTAATACATGTTACAGTTGAAAATCACAATACTTTAACATGCCGTTTATGAGAATAGAGATATTAAAAAACAGACTTACACAAATTTTAAAGAGAAGAAAAAAATATTGAAAAAAGATTTTTATATAACAAACCCAACAACATATAAAAAAAATTATAAACGATGATTAAAATAAGTCACATGGGGTATATAAAAGCAAGTACCATGCTGTTATTGGAAGCAGCATGGTAATTATTTTTAATATCGTTGAATTTATTTTATCAAAACTCTTCTAAAAATACTAGACTTGTTATTATTAAAGCTTGGTGTGTCTTCCAGATCTCATTACATTATTTTTTTTCTCTTTCCTCTCTTCAAGTTAAAATTTGTGTTGTTAATTTTTTAATATCTTGCTATCCCAATAACTATATTTTAAAATATTATATTTTTTAATCATATCAAATTTTACTGTTTTAGTAAAATAAATAAATTGTTATTTTCTTTTTCAAACTTTGTTAGAAAGAAAAACACTCTTATAAATAGCAATACTTTGATTTGAAACCTTTGTTTTTTATGTTACAAGAAATTTAATTATATATTAAGTTTTCTGATTTAATAAATTAAATTAATTAGTCTTTATATATATCTTGAAACTCTATATTTAATTCTTATATTTTAAAGGTAATCTATAATCTAATCAATTTTGTGTTATTTTTTGATTTCTTTTATTTTTTTTAATAAGTATAAAAACAAAAAAAACTATAAAAGATGAAAAAAATTAATAAGAAAAGAAGGTATATTCTTAAACTAAAAACAATAATAAATCAAGCATGATTCAGAAAAACATTTAGTTATTTTTATATTTTAAGAGTTAAATAACTTTCTTTCAATAATTTACACAAACTAATTTAAAAATGGTTTTGAAAAAAATGATTGAGATGTTTTTTGATTCAAATGTAAATTTCTCGCATTTCCCCGACAATTTATCTCTCACATATTTTCTTGATGAATGTGCTTTATGGGTAATTTTTTTTTATACTTGCGCGTGTACAAGTTTATACCATAACTAGAAATCTCTAATTTTTATCTCTTCATAATTTTCCAC
>Ga0325414_1006826_pt1 | contig 12137 bp, 7 predicted proteins | sample PopdelMetagenome_8_FD_206183 | JGI IMG/M metagenome (GOLD analysis project Ga0325414, IMG submission 206183) | Populus deltoides microbial communities from Bellville, Georgia, United States - Leaf-PdKOR-R3 | ecosystem: Host-associated > Plants > Phyllosphere > Phylloplane/Leaf | place: USA... | reverse complement strand
ATATATATCAGTTATTCTAGGATGGGTTCTCTCGCCAGCCATAAAAGTGTGAACTTTGTCCTTAATTTCGATCCAACTCTTGCCCCTCTCCTTCAAGATCTCACTCCCCTTGAGGGACTTCCTTGCTTTTGCAGCTTCCTCCCACTTTTTACTAGCAGCGTATGTGTTTGCCAGTAGAACATAGTTTCCTCCACGGTCAGGTTCCATCTGGAACAAGTTCTTAGCTGCAATCTCAGCTAATTCAAGATTCCCATGAATCCTGCAAGAGGCCAAAAGTGATCCCCACATTGAAGCAGTAGCAGCAAATGGCATTTTCGTCATCAACTCGTGAGCTTCATGAACCAGTCCTCCCCTGCCAAGAATATCAACCATGCATGAATAATGAAGGACATTTGGTGACACGTTGTGCTCTCTTGTCATAAGGTCGAAATAGCTTCGTCCCTTGTCCACCAAACCTACATGAGCACATGCGGATAATACTGCAACATAAGTCACTTCATCCGGTTGCGTACCCGTCTGCTGCATTTCCTCGAATAAATTCATCACTTCCGAAGAGCAAGCATGTTTAGCAAACCCGGAAATTATAGCATTCCACAAGACAACATTCTTTCTCTCTATATTACAAAACACAACATAAGCCTCTTCTATGCTACCACATTTGGCATACATGTCTACAAGAGCGGAAGCAACAAAATTATTTGGACCAAAACCAGTTCTACAAACAATAGCATGCACCTGCCTCCCTTCAATCAAAGCTGCCAACCCTGCACAAGCCCTAATAACGGATGATATCATAAACTGATTATTTTCAAGCCCCATTTCCTTCCCTCTAGCAAACAACACCAAGCCCTCTTCATAAAGCTCATTTTGCACAAACCCTGCCACTATTGAGCTCCACGTAACATCATTCCTCTCAGGCATCCCTTCAAAAACACAACTTGCTTCTTCAATCGACCCACATTTTGCATAAACATCAATCAATGCAGTACCCACAAAAACATCAGCATCCACTACAGCCTTGATAGCAAAAGCATGCAATTGCCTACAGAAAAAGACGTCACCTTTAGCAGCACAAGCACAAACAACACTAGAAACCGTGAATTCACTGCATAGGCTTCCTTCTCTTTGCATTTCCAAGAAAATGTCGATAGCCTTTTCCTCCTCTCCATTCTGTACACAAGTACCGATCATTATATTCCATGAAACCATACTTCTCTCAGGTATTTCATCAAACACCTTACAAGCACGACGAATTAGGCCACATTTCGAGTACATATTCATTAACATATTTGATGTTAAGGTATCTGTTTCTAACCCCAATCGAATAACTTGTCCATGGCAGGCCTTCCCTATCATGGGTTCTCGATTTTTTGCACAGGATTGTAGTAAAGAATGCAACTTTAATACTTTGGTGGCATCAAAGAAAAAGTCTTGTTGAGTTATAATTTCAGGTTTTTTGGTAGCGTTAACTAAGGAACAGAAGTGTTTACAGTAAACAATAAAATTTTCACTGAATCTCTTCTTGTTGCAAATGATCCTAAATGTATTCATGTCCTAGCAAAGGATGTTTGTTCATTAATTCATTTCTTTATTGGAGACAGACTTGTTTTCTCTAGTCTTGGCAAGGAAAGGCAAATAGTGCTTGAGTAGGCTTAAAGGCCTTTTAAAATGTGCTTCAATTAAGGCCGCGTTACCTTAAAATTTAAATTTTTTTATTTTTATAAAAATTATTTTTTATATATAATTTTAGATGATTTTAATGTTTTAATTTTAAAAAATAAAAAAATATATTATTTTAATATATTAACAAGTAAAAAGTTATATGAACTACAATTATTACCACAATCCCGAACAAGCCCTGAATCTAACGAGTTTTGTGATGTCATTGACAATAATTATCGGACTCGATCAGGACCCGGTTAAAAAACTGGATTCTGAATTATATGAGTCGACCCGGGTCAACTCGAATTAACTCTGAAAAATTAAAAATATATATATTTAAATTTTTAATATTTCATATAAAAAAATGAAAATATTATTCTATTATTTATATAACAAACTTTAAAAAGTGTTAATAACTAACTAAAAAATATAAAAAAAGAACGAGTCTTTCGCTGGGAGAAAAAACATATTTGAAAAAACAGGGTTTTAATCGGGTTTTGCCGGGTTGCCCGGATCATTGGTCAACCCGGTGGGTCAACTAGGTTTTACCTGATTTTTGTTTATTTTGATCTTTCATCTTACCTGGACCGGTCCAGCTACCAGATCGAACGGGTCTCAAATCGACTTGTCAGGCCGATTCAAGTTTAATAATTATGTCCTTGATTATTATTCTCAACCCGATCCTACTGTTTAATTTAAAAATTTTAAGATTTAAATTTTAATTTAACCTATATTTTTAATTAAATTATGTCAGATAGTAACTCCATAAAATCCAATTAATCTAGTTAGGATTTTAATAATTTAGTAGACCAAACAATTAAATCTGGTTGGATCAATACAAAAAAAATTATATATTATAGTTTTAATAATAACAGCCTATTCAAATTGACTCAATGGTTTATAAAATTTGATTTGATAACTCAGTATTTTTTTTTCCAGTGACGGATTAATAGCTACGCTAAAATCTCAATATTTTTACGCACAAATAATTTTTTTTTAAATAGTGTTTTTATTGTGATGGACAGGATATTTAAAAATATGGTTAAAGTTACTTTTCAAACTTTTTTTATTTTAAAATTGATTAAAATTATATATATTTTATTTTTTAAAAATTATTTTCAATTTGGATTTAAAAATAAAAAATAATAATTTTTATCAAAAACATAATTTAAAAAGGGTGAAATAAAGAATTTCTTTCTCAAAGAATAATGTGTGAAAAGAATCTCGTTGACATGGAATTGCATGTCATTGCAGGTAGCAAGTTGATGTTAGCTGGTTCAAAAAGCTCCCCATGATGATGATGATGGAGACTGTGACATGAGTGAGGACAGACCCAGATTGTCATCCTCCTGGCATGTAAAATCAAGCAGGAGAGGTACAAAAGAAGGCAAAAATCTGCAGATTCACAAAGGCACAAATCTTGTGGACCCTCGTGTTCTTACACTGAAAATTACATGACCAAGACTCTCATCAGCTTTAATTTTTCAACTCCCCACTTACAAAAATCATCAGCTAAGCTGCTTTATCTTCTGGAAGGGGATGTCTTTTCACAGAATCATCACCGTAATCTAAACTGAAAGTCACTAGCAAGCGGCCAAATAAGAGATATTCCAGCCAGCCCCATCATTTATCCTCGCCCCATCATCTCTTTCCCGTGCCTTGCTTTACTGAGCTGTGCCTTTCATACTACCAGTTTGCGGTGGCAGGTATCTCGTGATGTTTGTGTGGCTGGGACAGTGATAACACCACAATGCTTTGGGAAAAGTGTGGTCAGGTTTTGCTAGGTTTTTGCCCTTTGGATTTTATTAAAAAAAAAAAACAATAAATATAGCATCTTGATTGAGTCCCCTGAAAATTGATTTTTCCAATTAAACCCCCCGTGTGGTCAGACATAATCCCTTTAACACCCCTACCATGATACCATCCAATCATTTACGTCCCAAATTTTACATGGATTCCGGATAGTTGGGTAACGTCCCCAATTAGATGAAGGACTCGATTGTGAATTGTTTTTGTTGGGGTAGTCAGCTGAAAATGGTGTGATGGGTGGGCATATTCATCTTCTCTTATAGTTCAAAGGTCCGTGGAGATAATAGAAGCAACGCATCGTTCTTTATCTTTATGGCAGGATCTATTGACATGGCATGAGCTTGAGAAATATATTTTATCTTTTACAATATAGTATTTTTTTTCAAGGATCTGTTTTATTTCTGGAGAGAGAGAGAGAGAGAGAGAGAGAGGCTGAATCTGTGCATTAAGCAAAAGAACATGAGCACTACAACATCACTTGAATTATTTTTGGATTGGTCTTCTCATTTCCCTTTTCATCTTTTATCTGCATAGAATCCATTTAGTGGAAACCACCATTTGCTACCCACTTCTCGTTGGAGGCATCCTCTGCCCTAGTTTTTCAAGATGCTCATGGAGCATAAATCTTATCCAATATTGACCAGAAACAATCCTAAGAGAAAACCAGATTTTGTAATTAGTCAAACCTTCTCATCATGCACCCGAAAGATTTAAACCCTACTTAGAATTGACTTAGTACAAAGCTCGTGTCATGGGTGCGTTCGAAAGATTAACTTATTTTTTAAAAAATATATATAAAAAATTGCGTAGTTTTGCTAAAACAAAATAAAATCAATGAATTTTATTATCAGCTTTTAACAAGTTAATCAGGTCAATCGAGGTTTTTAACCGGATTACATTCTATTAATTCTTTGTTCTATGTCAGCCAAACCAGTGTATTGACGGACTGGCCAGGTTAATACAAGTTTTATAGCTATCTTTTTGTTTTTAGTGAAAAATCAAAGTGAGAAGATACAAGATTGACAAACTTTTTCGTTACAGTGCAATTCAAGTATATATGGAGGAGGGGGTTAGAGGAGAATCAGAATAGAATTTTGCCCTTACTAAGAACAGAAGGACAGCGTCATTTTTCTCACTTTAATTTTTAGGGTAAGAATTCTGAAGCATGGTTTATTAAAGGCACGGTGATGGGATAACAGGTCTGAGTGTAGTAGTTCCTAAGACGCCGATGGAGGCCCCTGTTTCTCTCCCAGTGGACACGGTGAGTCCAAAACTTTGTGAATGAACATGAAGAAACAGGTGCAAATTGATCCCTGCACTAGACAAAAAAGATTCAATTAGGATATGGAAGTTAAATGGAACCAGTGGTTGGCCCATGATTCTTTGTTTCCATGTCTATTTTGTCACAAGGCATGGCCTTCTGCTTTTGCTGGATGATTTTCTTCTTTTTTTACAATTAATAATGCATAGATAAATTCATAGCTTTTGGGTAGTGTTTTGTAAAAGAATTGACAAATATATATAACATAAAAATCTTATTTGACTGCAGAGATAGGGATATACAATATATACATATCTTAAAAAGATATCTACATGAGTTCTTGTCATTCTAAGACCGAATATACAAGAAAACATATTATATGTTTTTATTGTCTTTATCTTTTATACTTCAAGATAATAGCTAAACAATATCTTGATGTGTGTGTGTCTATATATATATATATATAACTTATTCTAAATTCCTTAAATTCAATGGTTATAATAATAAAAAGTTATCATTAAAAAGCATTAATGGAAGAATATCTCTGAAGAGCATTTCAACTATGAATTTAGCGCTCTTTTGATTAATCTCACGGGTCCTGAAGTTAACAATCATGTAAGCTTTTAGTGGTTATGAGGAGACTCAAACTTATAATTATTAAAAAATCAAACTTAAAATTTGACCAATTAAATCACCCTCAAATTAATCTAACTTATATCTTAATTGCATCGATTATTGTAATAGTCAAAAGAAAGTGGAAATGAACTTCATGATCAGGCAAGACCACTCCACTCGGATCGACCTTGCGATCGACATGATTTGCCCTAGCTTAAGTTTTCATTGCAGGTTGGTTAATGGAACTTTAAGAAAGGAGTGACAAGACATCGGGGAAATTGTTCTTTTCTATCAACCATCTACACTATGATTCTAACTCTATCCGGGGTAACTTGTTAAAGAAATCTCTTGTTATTTGTCAATTTGTATTTAATTAGGCAATCAGCTTCAATAATCATGAAATTATGCAAAAGCATCTTTTCCTTTTCAAAGTGACATCATATCGAACTTTTCTCACTTTCGATTTATTCTCAAACCCCATTTCTTTAATTCAATTTGATCATGAAGATCATCATTCCCGGAGTATATTTCAACAAAATCCCAATTTTTTATTCACCGTCAAAATCCCCCCCTTTTTTTCCCATTCGAATTATCAAAATAATAGAATATTAGTAAATCCAACGAAAGGTGTCAAAACCAGGTTTAATATTAAACTTGATTTGAGTCGAATCAAGAAGAAACCAATATATTCTCTGATTCAGCCAAATTGACCTTTATTTTGAAAAACAGATTCAAATTGATGTCATTTTAACATTTTAATTGAGTTCAATCGATCCAAATTAACCAGAAGGAACTCATCATGGCTCCATCATCGGCCAGGATTAGTTACTGTGGTAAAAACACAGTGGAAATGACTTCTTTTCTATGCTACGCTGCTCTCATTCATGAACTGTTCCAAGTCAAACAAGCAAATTTAATAGTAGTTGATGGATCACATAAGCTGATGTACAAAGGATCACACAGCCTAATTTCAAGTCTACCTCCCTTCACCAACTATACAAGCAGCCACTTCTGCAAAATTCCTTCTATTCTATGCCTTCCTTTGGTATCCATCAACCACTCAAAAAGTAGAGGTCACTACCAAGGAAAAGGTAAATGAGAAGGATAAATTTTTACACTTTGAAACTAGGGTCCTGATCACTCTCTCCTGATTCCTTCAAAATCCCACCATTCTTTTGACCGAAAGAGCCTTCTGCTTCAGCATCGAAGCTAGCATGGACACTGTACAGAACATATACAAGCACAGCAAGAGCTGAAAAGAAGACGAACCGCACATAGGATGGACCACCAAGAGACCCCAACAAGAATATGTTCAAGAAGATAGATACACACGGTATCCATGGCATCAATGGAACACCCCAAAATTCAGGCTTTCTTGCTTGTGGCACCAAGCAATGAAAGAGCTGTATTATTGCAATCGCTATCAACGCGCAAGCACCGAGCATAAAGGCTTTTCCCTTGCCTTGTGGCATGAAGTGCCAAATGAGAGTGAATAGGATAGAGGTCAAGGAAAATGAGCACAGGAAGGCTAATGTAGGCCATGGATTAGTCGTCCCTATGGCTACGTAACGTCTGTAAACTACAGCATTAGCCACCATGTAGAAGACAAATAGTGTGCCGATTGATACGAGATTGAGGAGGACATTTAAATCAGTGAAAAGAGCAATCGCTGCAGTGAAGATTCCTGAAAAAGAAATCATAACACATATTAAAGATGATGTGTTAAAAATTGATCACAACAGGATAACAAACTCAACCTTGTAAGCAAGTGTCAATGTCACTCAGTAAATTCCTAGCACATGTCTTGGAAATATCATAGTTTTCTGTACTGATTTCTTTACAGTTTAGTACTGTATCTTCGAAGCTCGAAAACCCTAGTTTTTATATTCATCCTGGTAGAAGTAGTACATAATAATCAAATGCTGTTGAAATGTTGCCGCATCTAGCAGTTTCCACTAGATATCAACATGCCTGGCATGTGCTCTCCTCTTAATTCATCCACTTCTTTTCAGAGACGCATGCCAGTCCCGCCTAATCTGTTTATATAAATTCAGCCATCTTTAGAAAAAGATTTGCTGTCTTCAAGAAAACTTTTAGTATTTCTTAACTAAACAACAAATCCTACTTCTAGAACTAGTAATTAACTAATTGAGCAAACTACACATCACCAAACACTCAACCAGTCACGTGAACAGGAGAAAAGGGACCAAGAAAGACCAATTTGAAGAATCTAATAGAAAAATGTCCACTCACTTTCTACAAAGCGAAGGCATACCAATTTGGCAAGGTGATGGTCCAGCTCAGAGGGTCCAAAATACAATGAGACAAAACAAAGCGCGAGTTCCTCGTAAGGCTTTCCTATTAGGGACACTTTTGGACGTACCCTGCCTCAATAATTTACAGGGCATAACATTTGTCCAAGCTTACATGCGCTATCAAACAACCAAATAATGTTAATTTTCAGCATATCTGTACCTTGTACAAAGTGAAGGTTGCGCTCACTAAATTTATATTCTATCTCGTAAACTTAAATTAATCCATCCCACAGGAACTAATAATTCTTCATGCATGGCCTCGCAGCAAATGCATTGCTTGTTGGGTAATGACTACACAATTCCTGCGGGGCAGAGGAAAAACAAAAAACTAGCAATTCTAATTCTCTCGTCAAGATTAAATCCCTTCCCAGTTACAGGTTACACATGACATCCGAAGGGCCATTCCCTATACCATTTCTCTAAAAGCCATGGTTGTATCTTAGTCCCAGTGGCCTAACTTCGCTGGTTGACTCAGAAACTCACCATCGGGATCTTGACTTGGACCAGGTTTCAAGATATTAAACTCGCAAACCAAATCCAACCATGTCAACTCCAGTCAAAATTAAAAAAAGAAGAAAAGAGAAAATGCCGTTGTTATAAAATAATTAATTCGTACTAGTCTGGAGATTCATAAATGGACTCGATAACTCGATGATCCAGATCCGTTTTCAGGTCAGTTCTAGAATCCGATCTGGTCTTGGTCCCAACAAGAAGGCAAAACGGCTAGTAATTAATGCTCTCCATTTACAAGGAATGAGAGGCAACAACATTAATCAAGAACATAAATGCATCACGACCTGCAAAACTGAAACGGTTCAAGTAGGCCCCATAACCCAACAACCTATCAAGAACAAACTCCAGAACATCGAGGATAAAGCCAAGACTATCCACGTTACACAGCACACACAAATATTTCATTATTACAAACAAAAACAAAAAAAGCCATGACAAAACATTTCTTCATACGTACAGGTGATAATTTTCAAGAAAAAAACAAGCAACCACATGATAAAAACACGTACCAAGAAACGCGGAGGCATTAACGGGCGTTGATGTCTTTGGGTGGACCCTGGCAAACCAAGCAGGGACAACATTGGACCGTCCGATAACACACATGTATCTAGCTTGTCCCAGCATTGCAACTAATAATGACGTAAGGATCCCAAAGCTGGCCCCTATCCCTATCACGTTAGACACCCATTTCCAGCCGTCTGATTTCCCTCTAAATGCTGCTGAGAATGGTGCGTCTGCATCAATCTACATGGTCACCACCGCACCCAATAGCAAGAAACTTTCAGTCATTTTCCAAGTAATTTGCAGTGGCATTAAATTAATTATCATTATAATTGATTCATTAATTATCAATTACCATATCATAAGGGAGGAGCATGGACATGGAAGCGGACATGAGGCAATAGAGAACGGTGACAATTATAACAGAGCCTGAAACTCCAATAGGGATATCCTTAACTGGGTTATGGACTTCTTCAGCTAGAGTAGAAACAGCGTCATATCCAATATAACTCAGATACACCATTGCTGCTCCATTGAACACACCAGGAGCTCCGAATGGGAAAAACCCAGATGGGTTCTTTGGGTCTGCTGGCTCTGTGAAGTTTTTCCAATCTCCTTTCCAGAATCCCATTAGTATCACAAACCCAATGAACAATATGTGTAAGGCTGTTAACACCATGTTCACCACTGAACTCTCTCTTGTGCTGTCAACCAAGAACAAGCTGGTCATATTTAGCAAGCGAAAGCTGGTCTGAGAATACTGTGAATATTATAAAGAAAGGATTTTTTTTTATGGTACCTGTAGCAGATGATGAGAGTAATGGCTAAGACAACAAGGACTGCAAAAATATCAATTTCATTGAAGCCATCTGGGAGTACATGGACAACAACTCTCCATTTTGATGTGGAAATGCCAATTGCTGAGCCTAGATAGGCAGTGAAGCTTCTAGCGACAGCGGCGTTTGACATGACATAATCCATTATAAGATTTGCACCGGTTAAAAACGCTGCAAACTCACCTGTCAAGAAACAAGGAAAATCCAGTAAGCATTTCTGCCAATTGTGCAACAGTTCGTCGGCAGCACACTAGTGGTTGTTACTTACCAAAAGTGACGCGGAGATAACTGAAAGCACCGCCGGCGACGGGCATGTCGACGGCAAACTCGGTGTAACAAAAGGCGGAGAGGAGAGCACAGAGACCAGCAATGGCATAAGAGATAATAACTGATGGGCCAGCGCATACACGGCTGGCACGGCCAGTGGTGACAAAAACACCAGCACCAACCATACCACCGATGCCAAACCCAACAAGGTCATACCAACGAAGAGTTCTTTGCATGTCAGAACCAGACCTGGCCTTGACCCTGCTCATTTCTTCATAAGAAGTTGAGACGGAACCAGCCCGCCTGGCAAAACGAGCTGGGGTCTGAGCCAGGGCCTGAATGTAAGAATTCAAGCTAGAGAAAGAGGAACCATGACTGCTCTCCATTGAAAGGAAAAAAAAACCTCTTTTTATCAATCTTATATCTCTTTCTCTAGCTTCTGTGTGGGGAGTGAAGAGGAGATGAGTGGGACTTATAAAGGGCTTGGACTGACAATGGAAGGTGAATAAAAGGGCCACTTTGTGTGTGTGTGAATCAATTTCTCTTCTCTTTGCTTTGTATTATAGTGTCCACTATCCTGCTGGCTGCTTTGACCATGGTTATTCTTAGAAAAGGATTCATATAGCCAATGCTATGGCATTGTTGTGTGTGGATGTTTTTGGATTGAATTTGGTATGTGTAGACATGAACATTGATGAGTAAAGGAGGATTTGATCTCAAGTGGTTGTTGATTCGATTGGTTTCTGATAGAGGTCGATTTGGCATGGCTTAGCGCCGCTTGGTAGCGTGTGTATACCCACTTTGTTAATTACGATTTAAACTTTAGAGGCATTAATGTTATGTTCAAGAATCGATCAAGAATGGTTTAGCATGTGTAGAAAAAGGTTCATGCGTTTTAATTTAATATTTTCATGCCAAGATGGTTGAAAATATATTAATTTAATAGTTATTTATTATTATTATTTTAATAATATGAGCATCCGGATTATAAATTTTTAAGTTAACGATAATTAAGTTTCAAGTTATTAATTTCAAAAAATCCCAACCTATAATTATGTAATTATTAAAAAGTAAATCTAAGACCGAGGAGTTGAATTAGTCTTTTTGATTTTAATTGGACAGTTATTATTAACTTAAGGAGGTGACACGTTATAAAAAATAATATATTCTTTTAAAAGATATAATTTAATAGCGCATACTCGATTTTTTAAAGTTGCTTTCAAGAAGTGTAGATTTTCATGTAGAGCCCGCGTTTGTAATAACGATACATTGGTTGATTTTTAAACTGATTTTTTTAAAAAAATAAAATGCATGGAAAAAATTAAACTTTATCAAGAACATAAAAACAAATAGTTCCTGGGTTTCCCTCCGGCAACGCGGTTTGCCGTGTCATTAAACAAGACACGTGGCTTACGAGAAATAATGCAGTATTAGCAAACACCATGGCCGTGGTGCATGATTGATCACACCACCTAACGACGCCTCTGGCTGGCAAAAACCATGCTTGTAGCTGTAGCTCTTACCAAGTAACGAGGCTCACGATCTCGAAAAGTTAATTCCCTTTATTCAGTACGCTGAAAGAAGCAAAATTGGTGGTTGAATCTCGTGCTGGATTCAAGAAAGGTATTCTTATTCACTGTGGTCCAAAAAAAACCCATCAAAACAAATTTCATATCATAGATCCACTGAATAACTTTTTTCTTCTTGTATTTCTTCCATGGAGCTGTTATTTTTGTGTTCTTGAAATGTTTTGATATTTTTTTAATTAAATTGAGTGTCTAAAACAGGTTACGGGTCTCTTGACTAATCTCATGAGCCCTGAAGTTAACGATCATATAAATCTTCATTAGCTATCATATTAGCAATCACATGGTTCGAACCTGAAATTATAGAGAAGTAAACTTTTTAGTTACAAGTTTTTACTACTGAACCACCTATTATATGATTAATATTTTGATATCTTGGTGTAAAAATTAAATATTAAAACATAAGAAAGATATTTGATCACCACACTGCAAAGTGAACTTGTATTTGATAAAGTTTAAAATTAGAGTCGAAGTAGATCTGAGATGGGTTTAAATAATGCACTGCAAAGTGCAAACAACCTGGTGGCGAGAACGGGAAGAGGAGAAAACAAGGGGCTGAGGGAGGGGGTAGGTGCTAGAAACGTCTAAAGGGAGTGCACTAGCCTTGCCTTTTATTTATCACCATTAATGACACTTTGTATCGAATCACCTTCATCATGATGATGATGACGAGGACGATGATAGAATCTGACAAATTGTAATAAATCTTCCAAAGTGCTACTTTCAGGAAAGGGGATTGTGGTGCAGCTTCTTTTTAATATATTGTTTTTTT
>Ga0325414_1006825_pt1 | contig 12137 bp, 7 predicted proteins | sample PopdelMetagenome_8_FD_206183 | JGI IMG/M metagenome (GOLD analysis project Ga0325414, IMG submission 206183) | Populus deltoides microbial communities from Bellville, Georgia, United States - Leaf-PdKOR-R3 | ecosystem: Host-associated > Plants > Phyllosphere > Phylloplane/Leaf | place: USA... | reverse complement strand
AATCTAGATTTGTGTTGTATAACACTTGGTACATCAAATACTTGATCCTTCATAGTCTTCGGCCGACATCGTTATTATGAGAGGAACTTGATTTGTTGTCAACATAAGTTAGCATCATGAATACCTAATAAAATTTATAAGTATGGTGTTACGTAAATAAGATGATTAATATGATTATGTTGATAATTTATAAAGAGTTTATACTTTAGTTATCTCTAATACTATTAGTGGATCCTCTAACCTTGACATTTGTTTTTATCATTGTTTAATCTTTACATTTATCTTACATCTCAAAGTCCTCTTTAACTCATCATCACTATCGTCATCATGTTCACTGTTGTTTTCATTATTATTATTATTATTAATTATAATTTATATAGTTCACCTCCCTGTGGTTTGACCCTGTTCTTGCCGGGTTATTTATTACTGTGACACTCCTGCACTTGGGATAAGACATCAACTCTTTGATCGTGTCAAGAGTCTTGTTTCTTTTTTTAAAAAAGAGTTTATTCTTTTCTTATTATTTCAAAGTTTGCATCAAACCCTATATCAAAAAAAAAAAAAATCATCTTGTCTAATATCTCCCTATAAAATTTCATCTGATATATGATTTGAAAGATATGATCGATCTAGCAAAATTGATCAGCAAACATTTTAAGGCCAAATTTAGAGCTGACTTGATTAGTAACACCCTCACTTTCTTTAAAAAGATTTGACCTCAAACTTGTATCATGAAAAAATATTATAAGGTCAATAAATCAGTACCAAGCTAAATAATAACATCATCATCAAAACCAATAAGTACTTTGTTAGTAAAGAAGGTCCCCCTAATATATAAGCTCTTCTTTTCAGCTATCCTCCTCTTCTTCAATTTCAGTTGCTCCTCATATATTTTATTAGGTGTCAAAGATACAAGAGTTATAGGTCTTCTATTAATCTCAAAGGAATACCTATTTATCACTCCATCATGCATAACTATCCTATCATACTGTCATGGTCTATCAAGTAATAAATGACTAGCTTGCATTGACATAACATCACATAACATAACATCATAACATTTATTAATTGATGAAAACAACTAAAACCTATTCATTCATTTTCACTTCACCATTATTGTCATAACCTATTTTTGGGTTATTCTCCAAATTCATTTTCTCTCTTCCAAAAAAAAATAAAAATACATTCGGACTAAAAACAAAAACAATTCAAAAAATAATAATAGTAAGATAAGGATGTCGGAGCACCCAGAAAATGGCTAGAATTTGGTTGAGGATGCTCAAAAATTCAAAGATTAAAATTTGACAGTATATTTTTTTATAGATAAAGAGCCATGTTGACAAAGAAAATTCAATTTGAAGAAGAGAGGTCCAAAACAAAATATTTATAGACTCAATTAAATTTTATTGGAGGTTTAATTGAATTTATGAAGGGTTTGATTGCATGAAAAATTGTTTTTTAAGTCAATTTGGGCTTTAATTGCAAGAAATTAAAGTTCTGAGGTTATATTAAAATTTTTGAGAGTTGATTTGGTCAAATCAGGGGCTTGATTGCATAAATATTACAGTTTTATGGCCATTAGGGACTTGATTGAAGAATACAAAACCAAGGACCAAACTGGAAAACATGCATAAATAGAGAGACTGAAATTGACCAAATCAGGGGTCAAATTGAAGAAATTGGAAGTTTATTGATCGATTAAGAGTCAAATTGAATAAATCCAAAACAAGGACCAAAAGGAAAATAGGCGTTGAAATCTGGGGTTTCAATTGAAGTTTTTTAGGGGTGAAATTGAACAGAATAGAAAGTTTGAAGTCAATCAAGGATCTTTTTCTCCAGCGAGGTTGCCCGGGGGCCTCCTCCCCAAGGTGTTTGAGGCCTTGTTTCTTTCCCAAAATAGATGAAACCTGCACGAAAACGATCTTGTGATACCTGACAACACACTAGTATCAATCTTTTGGGCTTATCGAGGCTGTAGAGGCGGTGACACCGCCCCAAAGTAGCCAACCCGACCAGCTATTTTCCTGCACAAAACTGGCAGTTCATAATTGCTTCTTCGAAGCAATGGTTGGAGTGCTTTCGGGTCGAACCAAGGGCTGACATTTAGCACTAGAAGAGACAAAGTGTCCCTCTTCCACCACCTATAAATAGATGTGATTTTCATGCTCCAAGGGTGGAGAAATCTGGGTCCAAAGAAAGCAAAAAAACCAGCCTCCCTAACAATCTGCCATCTTCACTCTCCTTCTCTCTCTCTGCCACCGGCTGCCACCGCAGCACTGCCAGTGAAGCTGGTGTCCTCAGCCAGACCAGCAAGGGCACCTCCTCCTCCACACTAAGTAACTTTTCTTTCCCTTCCAATGTCTCCTTCGTCTTCATCTCCTCCTACATGCAGAACGAATATCATATGATCTTGATCTGAAAAGCATAAACAAGATATTAATGAAAGCAAAACTTAAACATTATAAAAATACAAAGAAAGAAAGCAAGAATATGATATTGATCTGAAAACCAAGATGTCTAAATATATGGCAAATACCTCTTTTTATAGGCTAAAATTCAGAACTATTGATTTGATGACTAATTATTGAATGGGTGGCCACCTCTTGACTTGGTGACAACCATTATCTTCTTGTCTGAACAAAACGTCATTGTTAACGTCAGAATTTGAACAGATAGTCCTCATGAAAGTTTTGGGCATTTGTCTCAGCTTTCCAACAAAATAAGAATGAGCTCATTTGAACTTCTAGAACTCGAGATATGGGCTGAACACTGAACAGTATCTGGGCTGCAGGACAGATTCTGACTTCTCTTTTGTTGCTACAATTTAAACTTGAAAATGGTTTTTTTGAATCTTAGACTCTTCATAAAAAATTTAGGCTTATTTTTTTAGCTTTCCATCCATATAAACCAGACCTAAATCCATCTTCTACAACTCCATTTATGATCCAATAACCAAATGATGTTCCAGTTTGAATTGAAACAACATCTCTTCTTTAAGCTTAGCCCTCTCTTTGATTAATTTTATTCATGTTCAAAAGGGGCTTGTAGGGGATCATCCAGACATTACACAAACATTGGAATAAGAAGATTCAAATATGATAGTTTTGACCTTTTACTACTGTATTGGCCATAACTTGATCTAAATAATGAATTTTGAGGCAATTTTAGTTGCATTTAAAAGTAGACATCTATATATTTCTAGTAATATATGGTAGACCTTATAGTTCTTCAAGACAAGGAAGAACCATTCATTTGAAGTTGGGCTTTGATTCTTCCAATAGATTACGAAATTCAATTTTGGTCTTGTTTTAATTAGTTGAGTTATTATTCATTATTTTATAGTTTATTTTAGGCCCTGTGACATATAAGGGTTTATTTGGGTTATGTTTTATTTTATTATTTTAGTTATTTTGGGCTTATAATATGTTAAGTCCTATATATCAAGTTCATGTCCATTAAGTCAAATTAAGGTTAACTTTCTACTATATAAACCAATTGTTAACATTATTTTTTAGTTTATGAAATTTTCTCTAAAGTTTTCATATATTGTTTGCTTTGTTTCTCTCTGTGTAGTTAAGTAATTCTCATATTAAGTTCTTGATTGAACTTGTAAACTTTTTGAAGAATTGATCAACTTTGGTGTGATTTATACTTCTCGCTTGTGTCTTGTTATAGGTGTTATAACCCATTTTTAGGTTATTCTTCAAATTCACCTTTTTCTTTCCACAAAAAAAAATATTGGTATTTTGGCAAAAGCAAGCTAAAAGGATTTCACATGTAGAAAAAAAAATCAAACTGCAAGTTTGGATGGAATTGAGAGCCTAATTCTATTCTATTTTACCCAAAACTGGAGAGACAATGCAAATTCAAGGTCAACTTACATGATTATTGGATGAATCTGCATAAAAATTAAGTCTAAAGATATAATTAGATTTTTAATAGGCCAATTCGATTTAGTCATAGGACAAATTAAAATTTAATTATGTTTGACAATTAATTTGTGTTTAATTGAAGCATATTAGGTGCAAGGACTTAATTACACTTTAAATAGGTCAAATTAATTTTATTAGGGGTTTAATTGGTGAAACATTAAGTTTGAGAGCCTAATTTGGGCTTAATTAGGAAGATTGAAATGTTAGGAAACCAAAATTTTTAAAAAATCAATTGTTTGAAATCAGGGGTAAAATTGCAAGAAAATTAAAGTATAAGGGTCAATTAAGAGCTAAATTGAAGAAATTCGTAGCCAAAGACCATTTTGAAAAAGGCATTGTACTCTAGGGTTTCAATTGGCTAAAATCAGGGGTGAAATTGAAGAGATTTGAAAGTTCAATGATCAATTAGGGGTTTAATTAAAGAAATTTAAAACCAAGGAACACAATGAAAAAGGCGTTGAAATCCGAGGCTGAAGTTGAAATTGAAGTTCGTTAGGAGCAAAATTGAATAAAATTAAAAGTTTAAAGACAATCGAGGTGTAATTGAGAGATATTATAAGTTGAAGAACTAAAATGAACTTTACCAAAACAACGTTGTTTTGGGTTAATTGTTCATCTTCTTATTCAGGTTTTCAGCCAAAAAGTTGCTTGAGTGACCTCCTTCCTAAGACATTTCATGCTTCATCTCTCTATCAAATTTGACAACTTGCACGCAAACGATGGCCTAACATCTTACTACACTTCAATGTAGTCTTTTTTGGCCGATTGATGCCACAATAGTTGTGGCACCACCCAAGTGGCCAACCCGACCAGCCCTTTCCTAACAAATTTGACAACCCATGATAGCCGCTTTAAACCAACAGTTGAGATCCTTCCAGGTCAAATCAAGGGCCAAGATTTGGTCTCATTAAAGATAAAATGTCATTTTTCCAGCCCCTATAAATAGGGGCTGATTTTATGGTCTGAAAAGGGGGGAAATCAGAAGCCAATGTTACAAAAAAACCAGCCCCTACCCCTGTTTTCCAGCCCTTTTTCTTCTCTGTCTCCTCCACTGCGATTTGCCAGCACGACCATCAGTCGGCCACCTCACGTCAATAGCAGCCACCACGAGCTTCCCTCCCTCCTCTGCAAGCTTTCGCTTCTTCTTCCATAGCTGACGTCGACCACCATTTCTTCCACCAACTCCTTCTAAGCCACCGGCTAGACCTTCTCATCACGGCCACGACCTTCATGGCAGGCAACCTTCCCCTTTCTCCTCCTCCTCCTTCTTCCTTCGTGGCCTTTACATGCAGAACTCATTTCTGCATGAAGTGACTAATTAATTAACATGGTTGCTGGGCTAGGTCAGCGATCGCGTGGGCCGTGGGCTAGACCTGTTCCAACTCGCACCATATGGTTGGGCCGGGTCCTGCCCACCATAAAAAAAAAGACAAGAAGAGACTAGGTTGGGCTGGACCCATTTCAGCCTAGCCCATATATTTAATAATAATATTATATTATATATATAAAAAATTAGACGCTAAAATTTGGACTTTAGAACAATTAGGATTTCACCTAATAAGATAGAGATTCCCTCATGAAGGGAGATCTGCCTTGGACCTTAGAAAAAGATCAACAAATAGAAACTTGACCTAGAAAAACAATCAAATAACAATACAGCTTATCTCATGTAAAGTGTACTCGGGGTGATGCGTGAAGCCCTTGCATAACCAGTCCCTTACTCAGATTCTCGCAGACCATAGGTTTCCTAAGTGGCAACTCCTGCATCTTCGTCATAATTTTATAATTAAACCCAAAACCCTTTTCTTTTCCCAATAACACCTCTTAGGAGGCTTCAGTGCGCCATTCGACATCGCCCTGCGACAGGATAGTGACTCCACTGTGGAAAGCCTTGTCTGATTGGACTAAACTTTGCTTGTTTGATTGTTCATTTGTTTTGGTCTATCTAATTTTAGCAAGCACTTTCATTGCTTTAACATTTTTTTTTCATTTTCATACATAAGTACATCAGGTATGGATTAATGCCCTCATGCATTTTAATTTCACGAATAAATCCATTTTTAGATTAGGTAGGGAGTAGTTGTCTGCCTCTTGACTTTCAATCGGGGTTTAGATTCTTGAAACATCTAACTATGAACTGAGTGTTTACTCAATAATGGCGGTCACATTGTACTTCAACCATTCCTTATAAACCCTTATACTAGTTTCACATAAGGTAGTCACTAGGTAATTCATAGACCTTTTTTAGACCAGGTAGAAAGCTTATTAATAATCTTAAACTCTATAGGATTTTCTGAGCTAAAACCATGACTTTTATAAAAAGAGTATGCGATGACTAGACTATGGGTTTTCATCATCCATACCTGATGTGCATATACGCATATTTGCATCCATAAACATACATTCATTCCTTGTAAATAACATATATACATGCATTAGGTTGAAATATAGGTCCCCAAAGAGTCTACAACACCCGACTTTGACTAAGAAATATAGAAGATGAAGAGCGTGCTCATCGTGACGCTCATTTCCAATAAGAGTTGAAGTCTCTGAAAGTTAGTGTGGCTCGCTTCACTAGCTTATTTGAGCAAGCACTTAGAAATTCCTTTAGTGAAGGTCCTTCTAACCAACCTGTCACTTTTGTTCAGACCCCAACAACAACTCAGCCCAAAGAAATAATGGGTGAACAAGGTCAAGAGCCCCAACACAATCCAATATTTGTGTAGTCTGCAGCACCATTAATGGCCCTTGCAGTTATAAATGTATTTACTAATGAGTCCCACAAGACCAAGTCATTCAATGACATTGATCACGATAGCATGGTAGCACTAGAAGCCAGAATTATGGCTATTGAAGGGGTAGGCTTATATGACCCAGTACAGGCTGTAGAGATGTGTCTAGTACCAAAGAAATTTCAAGTTCCTAAATTCGTCAAATACACTAGAACATAATGCCACATTACCCATCTCAAATCGTACTACAACACAATGCCCTGGATCTTGGTGTTGATGAGAAGCTATCGATGCACGTTTTCCAAGATAGTTTGAGTGGAGTGACATTGAGTTGGTACATGAACTAAACAACACCAAGATCTACAGATGGAAAGATCTAGTAAATGCTCTCGTCAAGAAATATAAGTACAATATGGACATTTCTCTCAATATAACTAGCTTGTCCAATATGGAGAAAGGGAACAAGAAAAACATAAGGGAGTACGCTTAAAGATGGAGAAATCTAACTATATAGGTGCATCCCTCACTTTTGGACAAAGAGATGGTCACTCTATTTGCCAACACGCTCAAGGCGTCGTACTATGAGCATGTGATGGGTAGTTTGACCCAAAAATTCTCTAACGTTATGGTAGTAGTTGAGCGTATCGAACAAAGAGTCATAGGTGTTATAATTTCTATGCCCACCAGGTAAAAAGGCTTCGAAGAAAAAAGGAAGGAGGTTGACCATGTTGAATGTGACTATAAAGGTAGGAAAAACCTATTTCAAAACTACCACACTCCATCCCAAATTGCCAACATCATTTTCAACCTTTCATTTCCTACTAGAAAACCTTAAATAAAAAACCAAACTAAGAGTTTTTAAAAAGTCTAGGAATAACAACCATCATTACCACTACCCCTAAATGAGATGTATCAGAAGCTACTAAGCATTGAACATATAGCTCTTAAACCCCTAACACCTCTGCAACCACTTTACCTTAACCGGTACAAACATGACCTCACCTACGAGTACCATGCTGGCGTTGTAGGGCATAACATTCATACCTGCAGTGCCTTCAAGAAGAAGCTCATTTAGTTGATTAAAGCTAGATGGGTAACATTCAAAGAAACTCTGAACGTGAGTACACATCCTCTACCCAATCATGCTTCAAGTAGTGGATCAATAAATACACTAAAGGCGAAATGCTTGAGAAATTTAAAAGCACCAATGGTAAGAGCAGGGTGTGAAAAATGCAGGATGAATACTTGAGGGACTTGAATTTAAAAGGGCATCCATAGAGGATGAATTTCTACCGTAGTTTTTTGTCCACACTGTGGATGAGATCCCTGCAAGAGCTTTCGTAAAAAGGCTAGCCAGAGGGGAAGTGTTCCAAAATCAGAAGATTGAACCTACCCCTTTTATTGCTTTTTGTTTGATCATGTCTATTTTGACCTCTTTTAGTCTTGTTGGCAACTTGGCTCATAATGCCACAAGATTTTCTTTATCAGATGAGCTTTTCCTTTTAATAAGATCATGTGTTTTTTTATGTTTATGATGTGCTTTCATTTTTGTTGTTTCATGCAAATAAGACATCTACACAAACATACCATTCACTCACAAAACCACTGCACTAAGAATTATTTGGTATTTTTCCCTTTCTTATAAAACTATGCATGATCTCATGTTTTCACATGGATTTTTAGGAAATCAAAGTCTCAATACAAAAAGCAAAAGCCAAATTAGTGTTTGTTCTAACAGATAAGTTCTGGAAATTCAAATGATATCTTAGAAAGGTGATCATACACTTAGAAAAAACCCGAAGAACAACCTGAACACTATAAGATGACATCAAAGCTGAGTTTTAGCTGAATGGATAATGAGAAACCATTTTGCATATTCACATGAAAGAAAGCAAAGCTTACCGATTCTGAATACATGTGTTTGAAATGAGGAAATGACAGCTTTGATAGTCCTTTCACAATAATAAAAAATCCCTTAGAGTCCTCTTTTGAACCTAATACGTTTTTCTTAAAAAATAATCTTGGCTAGGATCACACCCCACACTATGGGGAAAGTACAAGAAATATGCAAAAAAATTCCTCAATAATTAAAAGTGCCTAAACAAAGCTGAAGAGCATGAAAGAATCTAAAGGGTCCAAAAGTTTTGATCATACCATAAAAATAACTAATACGATGATGCTCCAAACCAAATGAAGAAAACAAAGAGAAAAAGCCCAATCTCGACACTGAGGGGCATTATGAACCATTTTGTAAATCAATTTAACAGACAAAAAGGTCTAGAAACAAACACTAGTGATTCTTAGTCTTGAAATCCCTTTAACATCTTTTGAGCATATAAATATCTTTTTACTTCATAACCAGAGTCTAAGCCTACGTTACGTGCCCAATCAAGCCCTTTCTGATCAAAAGCAGACAATCTGGATTAGTAAGCAATGCTTTCTCATGCGAAACAAGCTCCATTATTCATACAAATAAAATGAATGCTTTGAAGAATGGTTCTCTGAAACCCTCAAATTGAAGCTTGAACCCCTTTGACCAATAAAATATCACTTCACATTTTCACCAAAAGCAAAAAAAAAAAAATCAACACTTATGAAGACATGTCCATAGGAATCACTTGAATTTCTTTAGAATAAGTTTGCTTTAAACCGAAGTCAAAATGATTTTTGTGTTAGGAATAGCTTTGAAATTCCAAAAATTCTCCATAAAAACAACTCGTTGTAAATAACCAAATCTTCTTTCGCATAGTCTCATCCCGAAAAAAACCCTAAATTAAACACTTAGGGACATGATTAGGCTAGGGGCCATTCCAGAAAACACATAATAGGGTTGGCTCCACAATTCCTTTTATCAAAAAACATAAAATATAAGGCAGAGCTGATGACTTTTGAGATGAAGGTTTGTAAGTATGCTGATGTTATGCCCTTCTTAAAGGTTAAGATCACAAACTTGTGACTCAAGTAAGTAAGAGTGAAAAAACCATCAAAGCTTACTACAGAGACTCAAACTTTCAAGAAGGAGGAAAGTCAATGAAGAAAAGAGACTTATATTTCTCATGTACGTATGCATGTATATTGATCATAATGCATTATCCCTTTCTCTTTTGAATGCGCTTTTAAGCCCTCACTTCGAATATTTTTAGAAGGATTGACCATTTCTTGATCTAGTGAATTTGTTATCACCATTCCTTTTTCTTCTTTACAAAGCTTACTATCTAAAGTCTCTTATGAGACTTTTTATCATAAGCATTGTAAAGAGGGGGCAACTATCATAACCCATTTTTGGGTTATACCCATTCACCTTTTTCTTTCCAAATAAAAATAAAAAAATAAAATAAACACTAGCATTTTGGAAAAAACAAGCTGGGAGGATTTCACATGTAGAAAAAAAAAATCAAACTGCAAATTCAAAGTCAAGTTACGTGATTATTGGACGAATCTGCAAAAAAATAAGCCTAAAGACATAATTAGATTTTTAATAGGCCAATTTGATTTAATCATGGGCCAAATTAAAGTTTAATTATGTTTGAGAATTAATTTGGGTCCAATTAAAGGATTTAATTAGATGTAAGGACTTAATTATACTTTAAATAGGTCAAATTAATTTTATTAAGGACTTAATTAGTGAAATATTAAGTTTGGGAGCCTAATTTGGGCTTCATTAAAAGGATTGAAATTTTAGGAGATCAAATTAATTTTTATCAAGTCAATTGTTTGAAATCACGGGTAAAATTGTATGAAAAAGGATCGTTTTGAAATTAAAGGCTAAATTGAAGAAATTCACAGCTAAGAACCATTTTGAAAAAGGCGCCGAACTCTGAGACCCAATTGGATAAAATCAGGTGTGAAGTTTAAGAGATTTGAAAATTTAATGGTTAATTAGGAGCTAAATTGAAGAAATTCAAAACCAAGGACAAAAAAAAAGGTGCTAAAATTCGGAGCTGAAATTGAAGTTTGTCAGGGGGAATTGAACAAAATTGAAAGTTTGAAGATAATCAGAGGTGTAATTGAGAGAAATCATAACTTGAAGGACTAAAATGAACTTTACCAAAACGACGCCGTTTTGGGTTAACTGTTTATCTTCTTCTTCAGGTTTTCACCTGAAAAACTGCTTGAGTGGCCTCCTTCCCGAGGTATTTAATGCTTCATCTCTCCATCAAATTTGACAAAACTTCTTTTTTGGCCGATTGACGCCACAACAGCTGTAACACCACCCCAAAGTAGCCAACCCAACCAGCTCTTTCCTGTAACAAATCTGATAGCCCATGATAACCACTTTGAACCAACGGTTAGGATCCTTCTGGGTTGGAATCAAGGGCCAAGATTTGGCAACATTATGGACAAAATGTCCCTCTTCCACCCCTTATAAATGGGTGGATTTCATGGTCTAAAATGGGGAAAATCAAAAGCCAAAGTTTGAAAAAAACCGACCCCTACCCCTATTTGCTAGCCGTTTTCTTCTCTCTGCCGCTGATCTCAGCCGCTTCTCCTCCTCCTCAATTGTTGTGTCCTCACTCACCACGACCTCAGAATCACCGAGAGCTGCCAACACGACCACCAGCCGGCCATCTCACATTGGGAGCAGCCACCACGAGCTTCCCTTTTCCTTTACAAGCTTCTACTTCTTCCTCTCACAGCTAACATCGGCCGCCATTTCTTCCACCAACGCCTCTTGAGTCACCGCACAGACCTCCTTATCACAGCCACGACCCAAGGTGCTTTGGTCCAGAAAGGTTTCCAGACCCAAAATGTTTGGACCTAACCAGTTGCCAGACCTAAGGCGCTTAGACTAAACGCCAGCCACGTCCAAAGTGCTTGGACTTGGTGGGCTAGAAGTCTAAATTAACATGGGTCTGGAATGTTTGTCAGACTCAAACTAACATGGGTCAGGCATGTTTGTCAAACCTAAGTGCCTGGATTACCAGGCCCGCAAGCACCTGGCATGGTTATTTTTTTATGTTTTCTTTTTAAAAAAAAATCAATTTTTTTTAAATAATGCATTATTTGTGTATATTTTTTCAAATAAATTTTTGGTTTATGTTTTAATTAGATTGTGCTTATTTTTAAATGACATCAAGTGTGTTTAGTTTTTAAAGAGGCATGTATGATTCATCTGTGATTTTTTCTTAATTTAATATAGATTAATTTTTTTTAATATTAAATTTTTTATAGAATTTTTAATAAGTGCATTCATGCATTGTTTTTTTATATATAATTATTGTTCAATATATTTTATGTGGGTGTGGCATACATGGTTGCCAAAACCAAATGTCACTTGGGTCTAGGTATTCATAAATTTAACTTTCAACTGTCATTAATATTTATATTATTTGTGAATAACATGCAGGTCATCTATCTAATTGATGCTATAAAAAGGCCCTACAAGCTCTCCATTTATCGTCACACAAATATTAATTCAAAGTCGGAAAAAAAAAATACTGCCAAGTAACTTGATATAAGAATGGGAAAGCTA
>Ga0325414_1006823_pt1 | contig 12139 bp, 10 predicted proteins | sample PopdelMetagenome_8_FD_206183 | JGI IMG/M metagenome (GOLD analysis project Ga0325414, IMG submission 206183) | Populus deltoides microbial communities from Bellville, Georgia, United States - Leaf-PdKOR-R3 | ecosystem: Host-associated > Plants > Phyllosphere > Phylloplane/Leaf | place: USA... | reverse complement strand
GCAGACAGCGTGCTGGTACCATTTCTAAAACCGAACCGGGCTCTACCGGGCAGAAGAAATATGACGTGTCTGCCACTCAAGGTCGTCAAGCGATTAACCTAAATTCGTTGGGTTTCCGTACTGTTACGAGTAGAAAATAATGAATCATACAAATGTCCACTGTCTGTAGGCTGAGGTTTCTATTCTTAAATACTACCAGTAGTTTATTGGTCGTCTCCAACTGCCACCTTTCCAATTTAGGCCTTTTGTTGAATTACATGGATCCAGCCTATGTGATCAACTGCTGCCTGGGCTACCAAAAGCAACCCATCTTGTCCAGTTACATCATTGCATTTGGACCCGTCATTTTTGACAAGTTGCATCTGGACTTTTAAAAGTTATTTTAAATTTAAAATATTTTTAAATGATATTTTTTAGAAGTTTACTTTTATTTTTTATATTAATATATTAAAATTATAAAAAATATTTAAAATGATATTTTTTTAGATAAAAATTAATTTTAAAAAGAAAAACTACCATAAAGTCAAACCAACACTACCTACACTAAAAATAGAGAAAATTTCATACAATTGTAATTGTAATTATAGAGTTGGCTAAATATATTCTTCTTTTCAAAATAAAAAATTCATTAAATTTAGGTCTTGTTTGTTTTTAAATTTCAAAAATATTTTTAAAAAATTTAAATTTTTTTTACTTTAAATTAATATTTTTTGGTGTTTTTAAATTATTTTGATACGCTATGTCAAAAATAATTTTTTAAAAATAAAAAAAATATTATTTTGATAAATTTCAAGTGAAATACACTTTAAAAAAAATCGCAACTACACATCCAAATACGCTATTAGAATGCATGAGATTGAGTTGTGATATTTTATCACTGAATTTATATAAATATTCTAAGTCTTATTATAAAACATGAATTAAAATAATTAGAAAGTAAAGAAATTCTTCCAAAAGCTTATGTCATGCGAACGCATAAAATAACCATAAATTATTTTTTCTCCTTCTCTCCGTTGTTACTTCGAAATTAAAAAACATCTAAAGTACCAATCCCCAATCCCAAGTCCTCAACATCGTTACACTTACTACACAACTAACTCCATGTTAATTTCAACTACAAAGTTTACTTCTAACTAACATCTATTTTACATTATATTATTTCTTTTCGCTGGTTTTAATTTTGAAATATAATTCAAGCCATTTGTTTGAAAAATATAGATGAAACGTGATATGAGAAGCTTGTGGACGTCAAGTTTAAAAGACTTCCTAATATGAGGGCATGTGTATTGGATGATATAATTATTTGATGCATTTTTTGCAAGAGTGTGATTAATTAAACATCGTGTCATATATGGATATGTAAGATTTAAAAAAAAATGGTGTGTCTTATTATTTTTAAATTTATTTATATGAATGAATTTGAATTTAGATATTAATTGATGCGTTAAATATTATCACTAAATCTTTTTTTTTTTATCATCAATAAATCCTGTGCTTACATTTACTCTCTCTTTTTATCTGAGATAGTGATTAAAAAAATTAAATGATTTTTATTTAAAGAATAATAATTTTTTTATTTTAAAAAAGTATTATTAATATAAATTTTTTTTTAAAAAAAAACCAAATGATCATAACAACCTATGAAAAATTAAAGGTGACCCAAGCACATCCTAGACGAGACGATGAGATGTAATTGGACCACCTCACCTACCTCTAGGTGTCCCAGTCCGCAGCGAGTCCAAACGTCTCTTGTCCACTAGCGATCACAACAACCTACACAAAAAATAAAATAAAACAAACGAAAACGAATCCACGCACATGAAACTATGAAAGGCAAACCAAACCCCCCGTCACACAACGCCCACTCGCTCTAAGCTTGAGGCCTCAGCGTACTCTCACCTCTCTCAGGAGCCGTCATTGCAGAAAGAAAGAAAGTAATGCAGAGACTGCCTCTTCGTTGAATTAAATAAGAATAATTAAGATCCGACCAGATTGATAGCCGAAGAATCCGAGATCTCTTCATCTCACAGAGTTGACTATACTGAGGTTTTCTTTTGGTGATCGATCGATGGCATCGGAGGATGTGAAGGCGAGCGAATCGGCTGTGACTACTATTGTCAATTTGGCGGAGGAAGCTAAGCTTGCGAGAGAAGGAGTCAAGGCTCCTAGCCTTGCTATTCTTAGCATCTGCAAGTCTCTTGTTGCCGGTGGTGTTGCTGGTGGAGTGTGAGTTCTCATATCTGCTTTAGCAGCTGCTATTTAGATAGTTTGGTTATTTAAAAAAAGAAGAAGATATTTTAGTATTTTGAAGGAATTTAATATTATCTATGTAATTATTACTTTTTAATTCTAAAGGAATTATTGCAGTAGGTAGCAGATGAAATTATGGTGCTTCATTTTCGTACTACTGATCTATAAAAAATTCATAATTTCAAGCTATTGTTTTGTTCAGTCTTGGAGAAAAGGTTTGAGGAGGATTGGAAATGATAGGGAAAAAAATCAAATCAAAATGAAGTTCCTAATACAAAAAGCCGTGACTTTCGTGTTAGGGTATGAAAGTTTGGTTTTCAAGAATGTGAAGAAATTAGAAATATTAAAATTTGAATAATTTGAGGTGGGTTAATGACTTTCCAGAGAACTTGAACCTGCATAAAACTTACAATACTTTAGATGCACTAGTTTTATGATACTGTTTTCCTTCCTCTTTGTTTTACTTGTAATTCTGTGAATATAGAAAATTAAGTGCTAATTAGATTGTTTATTTCAAATTCATGATTTGTTTTTAACTCAGGTGCTTTTACACTTGCAAGATGATTTTTGCTTTTACCATGTATGGTAGTCTAGATGTTTTGTTCCCAACGGGATCACTCTTGAATGTGAGTGCGGATGGCGGAGGTTGTACACCTTTTATGATTTTTGTTGTTGTGGTGATGCTACATCGAATTTTCTCCAACTAAAATGGTTGCATGCGTGTTCAGGTCTCGCACTGCTGTTGCTCCCCTGGAGAGGATGAAAATACTGCTACAGGTTAGATCTCCTGATGTTTTCCATTGGATATTTTTCAGTCATATCCATTGGAATGTGCACTTACATGTAAATTTTGCATTGATGAAATCCTACAATTTGCAGGTTCAAAATCCACATAACATAAAATACAATGGAACAATTCAAGGGTTGAAATACATATGGAGGACTGAGGGTTTTCATGGACTATTCAAAGGCAATGGCACCAATTGTGCTCGTATTGTCCCAAACTCGGCAGTCAAGTTTTTCAGCTATGAGCAAGCTTCCAAGTATGATTCTTTGAAAATCTTGATTTCATTGGTTGTTGAAAGACGCATATACTTTATAATATACAGGAGGGCAACTTGTGTGGTCTTAATTACCCTCATTCTTCTTTGATCCATATCAGTGAAAGAAAATTGTCAAGTCTGTTCAACTGGTGAATACATGGCATATATGGTTTTAACCATGATAACATGTGAGCTATGTGAATGATTAGAATTGATTGTGCACTGAGAGAAAATGCGTTTAAGCATTCTACTCTCATTTTCATCTTTATATCTGCAGAAGACTGATTTTTCAACTCACTCATACACAATTATTACAAAGGAAGCACGCCATGCTTACTTCTGTCACTTTTGAAATTCAGGCATACCTGATCTTGCACTTATTGTCGTTTTTTGCTTGGATTGCCAGTGGGCTTTATTGCTGATTACTGGACCAGTCTCTACCAAGATGGTCTAAGCCATTTGGTGATGGTTTCTTCAGACATAAACTGCTTTGCTTTCTTCAGTCCTGCCAATGTGGGGTTTTTTGTTTCAGACAGTTACACCATACTGCTTGTTCTAGGCGTTAGCCTGTATTTCTTTCTTCAAACATTTCAAATCACCTCTGTTCATGATTCTAATGTAAGATCCATTGTGTAAACTTTTTTTTCCTTTTCCTGATGGGTCCTCTATATCCATATGACAGGGGAATATTGTATCTCTATCAACAGCAAACTGGTAATGGTATGTCAATCTTTGTTCTCCATCACTTTGTTTTAGATATTCTTTGTGAATTTACATTACACTTAATGCAGATGTTTTCTAAAGTTTTGTTGGGGCAGAAAATTTTTATTCAGATTAGGCAGCCTGCCAGAATTATATTTTCCAGTAATCATTATTAGAAAAATATATAGTTTCTTTACACATCCATTTAGTTGCAGAGAGAAATGCAATGAAAAACATTTAGTGGATGCTTGGTTTACCTTATTAGTGAAATTGAATGTAGAAGTAGCCTTTCATCACAGTTTTTGTGCTGGTATTCTCACGTATGTGAGTCCTTCCCTTGTTGTTCCTACAGAGGATGCTCAGCTCACTCCTCTTTTACGCCTTGGAGCTGGAGCATGTGCAGGAATTATAGCAATGTCTGCAACTTATCCCCTGGATATGGTACGAGGCAGGCTAACTGTACAGGTATGATCACTGAGGTTCCATTGGAAAAACCCTGGGAGAAGGATTTTTTTCCTTTGTTTTATATGCTGAAAAATATTATACTTCTATTTGAAGCCTCTTGAAAGATGTTTAAATGTATGTAATAAGGCATGGAAATAAATTCATACCAATAAAATTATTTATTGGAACAAATGAAAATTCATTTTATTTAACATGCCCCATTATTTGCTTTGATTATTTGGGGTTCTCCGCGTCGGATTTTTCAATACAAAGTTTTTAATTTTTTGTTGTGTTGTGTTTGCAGACTGAGAAATCACCTTATCAATATAGAGGAATGTTCCATGCTCTATCAACCGTGCTTCGGCAAGAAGGCCCACGGGCACTGTACAAGGGCTGGCTTCCTTCTGTCATTGGAGTTGTAAGTCATTAATTGCTAAATAACACTGCATGTTAACATTCTCGTAAAATGCTTGTGCTATGGGTTGTATTTCTAAAATGAGACACTTTTAAGGTATTTCTATTGTAGCTTGGTGCACATGTCTTGATTTCATCCAACTGATAACCTGGCATCTTCTTTTCTTTGTCTAAAGTTGGAAAGTAAAGCCATTGCTATATCTATATCTTGATTTATATATCTGATTATACTAGACATTGTTTTATGCCACACTTAGATAGAAAGCCTATGTTGAGTTCTCGATTTGATGATTTAAGTATGCTATCTTATTTGTTCTTGGAATTATTAGCACCAGATGAGAGAATATTGGAGCTATGTGCTGCTAAGATGAGATTTTACTGGTGCAACTATGATGTATGCGCTGGCTTCACTCTCCCCATCCCGCTTCTTTCTCTTATATTTTTCAAAGGGTCTATAGGGCTTAATACCGTAAATCTTAGCATTGATGTTCTTATATGTGGGAAAGACAACCCACCAGCCCCCTTTCTCCCTGTTCTTTGACAATAAATAAGTATGACATCTTTGCTGGTACTGTTAATATCACATTCCTCGGTATTCTTATGTGACCCGCGGACCAAAGTGGTTTCTGTCTGTTTGCTGGTTGTAACCCTGTACTGGTGCTTCTTGTTGGCAGATTCCATACGTGGGTCTCAACTTTTCAGTGTATGAATCTCTAAAGGATTGGTTGGTTAAAGCTAGACCATCTGGACTTGTTGAAGATTCTGAATTGAATGTGACTACAAGGCTAGCTTGTGGGGCTGCAGCTGGAACCGTTGGCCAAACTGTTGCTTATCCTCTTGATGTTATTCGCCGGCGGATGCAAATGGTGGGATGGAAAGGTGCTTCTTCCATCGTCACTGGTGATGGGAGGAGCAAGGCCCCACTCGAGTATACTGGCATGATTGATGCATTCAGGAAAACTGTTCGGCATGAGGGCTTTGGAGCATTATACAAGGGTTTGGTACCAAATTCAGTGAAGGTGAGTTGTTCTATTTTCAGTGTTTCATTTGTAAATAACTTTCAACGGTTACCTTAACTTCACCTGATCATAGTTTCCTAAAAGAAGGATATGGTGAGGATGGGAAGACAGCCAATGTTGGCTGTTGGTTGCGCTGGGCTTTCCTGTTATTTTGTGGCATTTTCCTCTTGCAAGAATCTTGGTGTCTTGAGAATTAGTGTCAAGCATCTCTACAATTCTTTGCATGCTCAAATTTATGGAGTTACTGCAGGGGCTGCTTAACCATGGATCATAACTTACCATGCATTCCAAAATAGGATTGGTTGGTTGATTCTGGAGTAACTGGTTTACTTTTATCCTACTCAATAAAGATTTATGTCTGAATGCCTTGATCAACAGAAAAATTGCCAGCGTTGTCAACTAGTGTGTGTGTAAAACCTCCATTCTGCAAACATTTTGCAGGAGGTCTGAATGACATGTTTACACTTTTAGTTAAGCCACTTTAATCGAACCTAGAGCACGCATGGTTTAGATTTATATTTTCTTTTGGGTCTAACGCAGCTTTTATATATGCCTAAATTCCTGCCCCCATAGCATTCAAATTAATTTCTTTTCACGTTTTCAGGTAGTTCCATCCATAGCAATTGCATTTGTGACATATGAGATGGTGAAAGACATTTTAGGAGTCCAGATCAGAATATCAGACTGAAGTCCCAGGGGTCCTGCCTGATATTTGTTGAATCAGGATGCTATTTTTGTAGGCAAGGGAATAGAGAGAAGGTAAACTAGCTCATGCAAAAGAGCGAGTTTAGAAACATGTTTAAGACTGTTTATGCTTAGCCTTAAGATTCCCATTCATATGTTGTGTCAATAAAGCATGCTGATGGGACGACTCATGATTTGTAATTTGATGCTTCATAAGAGCTGAAGTAATTTTCTGAAGCTTAATTTGCACTTACTAGCTATTAATTGACTTTCCCCTCATTATATTTTGTGTGCCTGCACGGATGGCAGCGTTCTGCAAATAATGCTAAAAATATACTTGCATAATATAATGTCTGGCGTTACTAAAAGCGCTCTAGGCGTAAAGTTGCAGGGACCAAAGCGCTTCTAGATCCGAGGCAAAGCTCTTTCCCCTAGATGCAATTTAGGAGAGTGTTTTTTTTTTTTTTAATAACACAGTAAAAGAAAAATTAGGAAAGTAACCCAGTTGAAAAAATAATTGAAAAACTAGCATATTTGAACTAGTCGCAAATGGTATGTGATTTATTTTGAATTAAAAACCAGGTATCTTTCTCGTTTCCTCCTCTCTCTCTCCCCCTTGCTCCTCCCCTTTAACCATCGGCTAATCTCTCTCCACCTTCAAAAACACCTTCTAATATATATATATATATATATATATATATATATCTTTCTGGCTCTAAATGCGGTAATCACACTTTTTCTCTCTACTAGCGATGAATGTTGAATTTTCCGACTAAACCAGCCACTCTCATCACCCACATTTCAGTCATAGAGGTATATTAAACATTTTCTCTCAATTAATTTGATGTTATTTATGTTTAATTAGTGTTAATTTGATTTTATTGAATATTAGAGTTTTGAATTAGGAATTAGGTTAATTAGATTTAATTGAAGTTGTTAATTAGATATAATTATATTATTTTGTTTAATTATCAATTATTTTAGGTTTTTGTTGATTGTGAATTAACAAATTATGTGTTTGAAATGTTAGTGTTGATTTAAGTTAAATTATGGATTAGGTTAATTAGATATATTTTTAGTTGATAGTTTGATTATTTTATTAAATAATCAATGTTTTTTTGTTGTTGATTGTGAATTAAAAAGATTATATAATGAGATAGTTAGTGATGATTTAGGTTAAATTATGAATTATATCACATTTTGTATAAAATAATAATAATAGCTATGAAATACATAAATTTGTTTGATAATTTTATTATGGTACCGGAATTTGATGAATGTAGGCGTTCACTGATTAATTTAAGTTTAGTTGATAATTGATGCACTTTGATTAACCCTAAGATATTAATGAAATATAATTGTGTTTGGTTGTGTTGTTTGATAGAATGTCTGATAATTTAGGAATATGATACTTCTATTGTGGTATCATTATTAATACCGACAATAGTATCACTTATAATGGAGGAAGCCATGAATTCCTAACTCCTACATCAAACATGTCTTGTAATGAATTATCAAGAATGTTATGTGATCGACTTGGCTGGAATATGTTTGAAATAGATGTTGAAATTACTTGGAGGATATTATAAATCAAGGTTAGTCAAGCTCATTATATCGGTGTACCAATCTGTAGTAACATGAGTATGAATTCAATGTTTGAGTTTGTTAGGACGAGGAAACTCTTCTAGTATGGAGTTGACCCGGTTTCCAAGTAATTCTCGGAGAATTACACAAGCATCTTAACCAGATGGTCTATCTAGGTTAGATGGTAATGATAGTAGACAAGTGTCGGTGTTGAAAATAGTTAATATGGAGTCTTAGTTAGGTATGACATATGTTTCATATTGCTATGGAAAATCAAAACCAAGTAATGACGAATATGAGCATCGCATTGATAGAGTTGTGGTTGATGACAGAGATAGGGAAGATGGGAATGCTAAGTTAGTTAAACTTGTTAATCAATACATGAAACCTTGTGCTCCTGAATTTAAAGTTGTTAGTGTGGATGACCAATACAGATGCAATGATTGGGTTGATAGTCATAGGCATTCAGGCTTACTAGATGATGAATTAGAGATTGAGAAAAGTTTCGGAGGCAAGTCTGAATGTGTTAATGCAGTAAAACGATGACATATAAAGAATTCTTTGTAGTAAAGGTCCATCGTTCAACAAAGTCCTATGTTCAGTTATAGTGTGCTCAAGAACCAGTTTGTAGATGGTATTTGCATGTGGGGTATCACCAAAGGTCTGATTCATGAGAAATTTCTAAATTGAAAGGGCCACACACATATTGAAATCCTCTTGTTTTGTATTGTCACCGTCATATTGACTCGAATCTAATTGTCAATATGATGTTGACAATTGTGAAAATAAAGTTAAGTATGAGCGTTGCAACGATTTAGGGTACTATGAAGAGAGATTATGGGCATGAAGTCTTTTATTGAAAGACGTGGATGGTTTATAGAAAAATATTGGAGATGTTATTTGGTATACACGAAGAGTCATTTCAAAACCTACTTAAAACTCTATTGGCCATCAGAGATGGTGTGAGGCTAGACATTTCATAGTAAATCTCACTCATGTCCATGAGTTTTATTATGATGAGTTAGATGCTAAGCAGCCGCGTCAAGTATATATTATAATTGTATTTTATTTTTTGTTATTTTAAAGTTAGCTATTTAGTTTCAATTTATTATTTTAGATAATTGTTTTATATGTTCTAATATGTTATATGGATGTCATACATGGAGGACTTGATACTTAGTTTTGTCTATATATTGTGAGGGATCTGACATTTGGTTAGCACAAGTCCCTCTACACTACTTCGGCATTGTTGATATGTTGTCCAGATTAGGTAATGTGACAATTTAGACTATCTCAACATATACCAGATTATGTTGATATCAGAGATAACTACATAGTATTAGTCACCAAGGTAAACGCGTGGGGAATTAGTTGGTAATTCATACATCTTACCATGATCTCTAGGATGCTAGGAGAGATCATGTTTTTGAGGAGTGGCAACCAACAATTGATATAGATACCCTACATGACATAAGATATGTCAATTACGCATCGTTTCATTGCACCAACCTGGTCGTGTTTCCCGAGATGTCCACGCAACCCGATGCACTAAACCTCCCGGTATCTGAGGCACACTCAATTGGTATGCAATATTTTTTTACATTTATTAAATATCAGAATAATTTTATTATGGATGATGACTACTAATTGGTTTTTAATGTATGTATATAGATTAATTACTTGGTATGGAAAGCTTAGAAAGCAGCAACGACTATCAGTGAAGGTGTCAATGAGATGGAACGTATTGTAGCCAACACCACGCTCAATTTATGTTTTAGCATACTCAAGAGGTCGGAGAGGTTGAGCATTTTGAAGCAACATTAGCAGAAGATAAGATTGCTTATTATGGAAGTGTTGGGGATGTTGGCATGTCCACGAGCACCCCAAGCGCGTCCATGAGCGACCCTGGTCCATCCACAAGCTGAGATGATATTGGTCATTTTCAAACCTACATGGATGTTACAAACTCAATCTTGAGTTGGACAAGCTGGGAAGATTATTAGATATAATTACATATTATTATATGTTATGATAATTGTGAATAGATATATAGTTAGTTTAATTTTTAATAAAATATTATTTTATCTTAATTGTCAATGTACATTTATTATTTGTGATTGAATATATTACGTGTTGCTTATGTGAATTGTGTTTTAATGGTGGAGAATTAGTTATTTGTGATTGTGTGAATTTTTTTTTACAGGGAATTGATGGCAGAATATATTGTCCCCGAACATCTTTGTTAGAGGAGTTGCATATAACATCTGTGAAATGCAAGTCACAGATGGTATCTGCAACAATTGAATCGTATATGGCATATGCAACTCGCATGTCATAGATGTCATTTGTGACTTTCTTTACTGTGCTAGATTTCTAATTATTTTTTGGCATATGTTATTTTATAAATTAATTTCTTTTAAAAAAGTGCTACCTTACCAAAACACTCCATTTTAGGACGCACCTCTAGGGGTGTTTAAAAAAATGATCAATGGAGAAAAATGTAAAAAAATATTAACTGAAAACAACTAAATCGAGAGAAAAAACTGAAAAAAAAATTATTTAAAAACCATAAAACTCACTTAGTACAATTTAGTTTTGGCTTCATAATCTGAAACTGTGTAAACTGGACCAAACCAAATGGAAACCAACATAAAAAAAAGTATAAATTAAAACCTAACATAACCCTAAAACATTCTCCCCTTCTTTTTTATTGAATTGACAACAATCGCCAGCCAGTCATACCTCCTCCTATCCCCTATGCCATTTCCCTCACAATCTCTCTCGTTCTCTCCCCTTTTGAAACAGGAGAGATCAGTATACTACCTCCTCTGTCATCTCCCCCTCTCATTCTCCTTTCTTGACACAACAAATTAGACACAGTAGTAGCACATCCCTAAATCCCATCAACCATCTCCCTCTGCCATATCGCTCTCTCTCGTTCCTCTTTTTGATCGAAGACCCAATCCATCAAAATCTAAAATGTAGAATCTAAGCTAATCTTGTATTTTTTTTGTCTTTTATTTTATCCTAATTTAATTGTAATGTTTTTTTATTAATTAGTAGCTAGGGTTTTTGAATTTTTGTTTTTGTAAGTTTAATGGATCCTTGGTTAATAGGTTATTCAATTTCAATGAATGGAATCCAATTAGGAAACCAACCTATATTTGTGTTCTCATATTAGGAACTTGTTTCCAGACCCAGATTTGAAAATACTTTTGTTGACAATAATTGTAAAGGGTTCCATTATATTTCGCTTTATTCGAAGCCAATTGATGTAACCTGATATTCACATCTGACTCACAAAGAAGATTCTCCTAAAGATTTTGATATTTTTATATGCAACTTTGAAGTACATAAGCAAATGCTTATGGAAGAAGATACTGGAGATAAGACTTGTATGCTTTAAGATTCTTTTGATCTTCTAACTTGACAAGCTTGTTGTTTGTTTTTGTTTTTTCAAATGAATAATCAGGCAAATCCTATACCAAAAAAATCAAATCTTTCAAGTTTGGAATCCAATTCTTTGCATGTTCAAGTTATTACTTCTAGCATAAATAGTAATATTGAAGATAATAATCATCCACCTTTAGATCTAACTAAAGAAAAATATTTCGAATTTAAGATCACTTTTAAAAACTCGATAGAGATTATAAAACTTCTAAGGTTATATATATATATATATATATATATATATATATATGGAAAAAGACTAAGCTTGTCATATTATAACTTGAATTTTTAGACCACAAATGGACTGAGGTCTTTGCAATTACTACGACAGATTATCAAGAGTGGTGCTGTACAGGACAAGCATTAAGGTCCAATCATTAATCGACTGAAAAGAAGCGCGGCATCGTGAAAGCCTGGGGGGACATGCGAGCCGCCAAGTAGAACCCAAGAGATTTTCTTTTAGTGGATATATTCCATTCCTTTGTCAATTTGAAGCATAAGATCAACTGCAATGGGTAGTGGAAATGGAATTCGCTTTCTTGGGCCACA
>Ga0325414_1006820_pt1 | contig 12141 bp, 6 predicted proteins | sample PopdelMetagenome_8_FD_206183 | JGI IMG/M metagenome (GOLD analysis project Ga0325414, IMG submission 206183) | Populus deltoides microbial communities from Bellville, Georgia, United States - Leaf-PdKOR-R3 | ecosystem: Host-associated > Plants > Phyllosphere > Phylloplane/Leaf | place: USA... | reverse complement strand
GATGTTTCTATTTACTGTTGGAAGGAAAATAAATTTGTAACACAAACATGGCAGAAATTACCTTTGGTAACTTATTTTGTTGAGCCAAATGTTCCACGTGAAGCCTAACATTTGATGAAGCAGGAAACCAAAGACTGCGATCAACCTCTGAATATATACTGGCAACTATGTCAATTAATGTCTTTGCTCCATTTTCTATTGCTTCCAAGATGGATAATTCTCTACTTCTACGATTCCTGCATGAGAAGGTAAAAATCAAGTGCAAATCAGTATCGTGCAACTCTCCTAATCATTATTGTTCAGTGAGCTAGAACATCGAGTTGACTAAAGAGTAAGACAATTGGTCGATTTATAGTTATACAGCTTGGTGAACCACAATTGAACAGCATGCGCACCTATATGAAATTCAAGTCTAAACTAGGTAATAGTATTTATTTCTTGGCTCAAAATAGTCCAGCCTAAGATGTTCCTACTGTATAGAAAAAAGAAAAGAGTGTTGGACCACCTGAACTTGAAAGAAAAATCCTAATCTGAAACTGTAAAAATAATTCTTCAAGGTCCTGCTTCCTTAACAGTTCAACCAAAAGAACAATGATACAGAGTTGTGGCTAAAGAAAGAAAGTGATTTGTTTTATACTTTAGATATCCACAAAGCATGCGCTTTGGCCACAAATTAACTCTTCCATGCATTGGGATCAAAACATGTGGGGCAAGCTCAATAAATTTGTAAGTCGATTGGAAGTAATCCTGCATAGACAATAAACTTCTACAGTAAGATGTTTAAATTAATCCAAGGAAAATAAAAACTCGGACAGCAGTAATTTATTTGAACATTTTTTTATTTTATATTCCATTTTTCTATTACAGTTTGACTGATAGCATATCCATGGACAGCATACCAAGAGTTTAAAAAGAATTGACCGACAACAGTTTCTATTCTCCACAAGGCTCGTAGAAGGCTCAGAGAAACTCAAAGGTTCAGCTCTATTCCAGCCCCACTCCTGCACTAGATGAGCTATTTTCAACCTTAATCCCTCCAAATACATATCCCTAATCTTCTCAAATATTAGTCTACCCATATTGATTGCAGAAAACCCTCGGTTTTCAAATGCTATTCTATATCACATATTCTTTAGTCCAACAACATCGTAATACAAAATAATATATTAATACATACCGATACCAACAACAGAATAGGTTTGATGGCACAAGCAAATTTAACAGCTGCTGGTAGTGCATATATTAAAGCTCAAGATTAATAATGTATTCACTTCAGCTTCTTTATCTACTTACAGTCATATTTCCACCAGAAGTAATGTCCAAGAGGGCACTTCCTTGACTGCAACAAACCCATAGATGCATTAGGAATGCGGATCCTAGAGAACAATATGAAAGAATGAGAATAAAAACTAAAGTGATGCGAGGCTTTTCTGTGTGGGTGAGCACACACACTTGCAGAAAAATGGGAGGGGAAAAGGTAGGTAAACAAGTAGGGGGCTGCTTGGTGTTTATATGCAACTGAAACTGAGTGCATTGTTCATCTGAAGATTTTAGAATACTGTATGGGGCAACTTGAAAGAGGGAAAAAACTCCATTTGACAGGTTGAAATCCATTCAAGTCTCAATTACAGCTCTCCAGAAAATTTGACACAACTTTTTGGCTATCACGTAACTGCAAGATGATCACCATCAATGCTTTCGTACACAAACATGTGCAAACACTTAATAATGTGGAGGTGAAAATACAGACAACATGATTATATAAACTTTATCCATAGCCTTCATTTTCTTTGAAATTACACAAAAATGCAATGCATAAATATACAAATGTCAAAGGCAAGTTTCTTTTGGCTCCAACTAATTGTGATTTTCTTTTTATATGAACATATTATTTCATGACATTGAAACGATTAGCCTTTCACTCTTCCATCATAGCATCATTTCCTAATTTATAAATCACATGGTTGAGACTGCCCTCAATATGATAAGGTAGTTCTGTCAAGAATCTATTGTCAATGATAATTGCAGTCTTCTAAGAATCTTACCCCACACAATGATCACCTACTATCAACGAGTGAGTATCAACATGAAGCAGTGCCAAGTGCCCATCTGTATGTCCCTGATTGAAGACAACCCTATATTTCAGCTAACAACTAAAAAGTAGGCCTTCTTTATGGGGGTGGGTGAATAACTAACCAGTTTCACAAACAAGTACGGAATATGAAGTACACAAATTACAGGCATTACAAATTTCAGTTAAACTAGGTTTTCATCTTGTAACTATAAATTCCAAAACAAACAATCATGCAGAAAGAATTACTGGAGCAAAAATAATATTCAATCTCTGACCACCGATGCAAATGTCTTCACCTCCAGAAACTGAGATGTGATTAAGAGACCAGTCACCTGCAAAATATAAGATATCTACTAAGCTTCAATGAAGTTAACGAGATTGAAAACAAAGCTCATTAACCTGAAAAAAGTTATTTCATGAATCACTGCGCTTAAAGTTGGTGATTATGGCCTTAAGAAAAGAGATTTTTTAACAAACGTTGTTTTTTAAACACTCCATAACAAAATGATATCATCACTATGCCAAAGTAATTGGAACCTTTCCCAATGCGGCGCATTGAGTTCTTGTGTGCTAATAAAGTGGCATTAGGGTTGCATTTTTGGATGATAGAAAGACCTGAAAGAAACCATTAGACAGCAAATCAGAACCAATGTCTAAACTGTGTAATTAAGTGTGGCACAAGCATCTAAAATGAGAGAGGCACATAACTTAATATTTAAAAAGTTTAGGCAAAAAACACAATTCAGTATGCTATTGTTGTCTCAGCCATTTGGAAAAGTTAGAGAAGTCATAAGGATCATTGTATGCACGGAACGGAAATACTCTAGGCTGGTCTCATGATGCCAAAGTATGTTCCTATGCTTTTGCATATCTTACCATCTACATGATCTCTGTGGTGATGGGTAACAAAGACGACCAACTTTTTCGACAGAGGAGCAACAACTTTCAAGAGCTGATCAAGCAAATGGTAGAGTGATCAAATTTTTTATTAGAAGAATTGCCATAAAAGAATTAAATATTTAAGCCAGTGTCTGCAATTTGACTGACATCATAGACACCAGCCTAAGCAAAAAGAAAAAATGACTATAGTCTATCCCTGACACAACCAAATCAAGGTATGCACTTGTAAAAGGTTATCAAGTTCAATTCAGTTCTGTATGTACCTTCTTCATTTTATTCTTCTTCTTTTCTTTCAGGGCACTAGAGTGAATTTGATTGGACTAGAGGGTTAGATGTCCTGTGTGACAGCTATGGCTTTCGACAAAGTTGTGCAAAGAATTCAAAGATGAATATTATTTAACAGCATTGGAGTTGATACTTGGGAACTGTCTTTTATAAGCTAACTAAAAGAACAGTTTGTGTGCTTTATTGTGTAACAAGAAATATTACGGCATTGCAACAAGATGAATCATGCACAAAGATAATTGGCCCGAGGGAGAATTTTGGAGATCTTGAGAGTATGATCTAGGACAAATAATTGTTTTCATCTTACAACCTGTTTCCAATATGAGCTTGTCATCCTAAATACAATTGCTGTTGTTGCCAATGTGTCAAGAAAATGCAGTCTGCATTGCGTGAAGATAGCATTAAGACACATTGCATGCCCAATTTCACAAAGAGTTACTTCTATAATGATTTTGGAGCAAAATGTGGCTCACAAAGTAACAAACTGACATACCTCCTTGTGAAAATTAGCACGGCATCCTGGGTCCACTATCAATGCATCTCCGTGTGCTACAAAATTGTAATCCTTGCATTTATTTTTTACTCTCTCAGGCGCAAATACAACCAAGTTTGTTGTGTGGAAAGGCTTGGCTGTTCTACTTCTCATAGGCACAATTATAACACCAGGTGGATATTCCTGAAAATGTGAATAAGCATCACCAAAAGGGGGGGAGTTATATTTAATAACAAGAAATACAAGTCTTCATTTTAGTTAAGGGGACAGATACCGATATCTTACATAAATCTCAGAAATGTAAAAATCAGATACAGAATCAGTAGTTGAACTTCAAGTACAAATGCAGTAATCAGAATAGGGCACATCCCAAACAAAAAAAAAATGAAAGGAACATTATAAATAAACCTCTTGTGACAAATTGTCGATTGAATACTGGTGGTATACATTTCCGTGTTACATTTTCTAGAACACTATTCTGTTCTACAAAAATATTTTAACAGTTATCTTCTTTTTTTTCTTTTTGCTATCATTAAGGTGAAGCATTTAAGCATAATAACTGCTTGAACATTAAGAGAATTACTGATAAAAATAGCAAGCATCCAAGTCAAGTAGGTTTTCATTTCCATAACTGTCATTTCCCACATGGAAAGATTATTTTCACATGCACTAAGCTTCATAATACGTTTTGCTACCAGAAGTGCATCTAGCAAACCTGATAATCCAAGGCAGTGTTCACTTTCTCTGAAGAATGCACGGAATCATTAATAAGACCAAGAACTACCAAGGGTCCCACGCGATCACTACTTGGTTTTACATCCACAAGCCAGCTTAAACAACTCTGGATAGACATCCACTTACACAGCCCTGAATGTAATTACAAGCGATTTAAATTAGTTTTGAGCAACTCACCATAGCCTAGTTAACATTAACAAAACAACTAAATAGCGTGCAGTCAATTTAATTGTTCATATAAAAAATGAAACAATTTGATATATTTCTTTGATCTTTGGTTAAGCCGGATGTTATGTTTAATGTGACAATAGACTGACTATGGAATTCCTTTTTCAAAGAGGGGGCGAAAAAAAAATAATGGCCCAGGGCCCGCAGGCCTCTCTCAGGCCCACACAGGCTTTGTTGTAACAAGCCTGGGGGTTGTTATTGCACCTCTTTTATTTATCTCTTCTTTTTTAAAAAAAAAAATTTTCCAGGTTCTTAGCCTTTCTTTTTTTTTTTTTCTTTAGCAACATGCCTATAATTTTTTTTTAATTGGTTCTTTATTTATTTATTCTGCTCTCTTTTTTATTTTATTTTTTTCAATCTCATATTTTAATATTAAATTTTTATTGAATTTTATCATTTTCTATTGTGTTAATAATAAATTAATTTTTATATTTTTTATTATATAATAAAAAAATTAAATCAACTCGGTAGAGTTCATAAAACAGATTGTATTTTTTGTAAGTTGACTAGAGTAAAATTGATCTATTTCTTTATTTTCTCTTATTTTTTTCTGATTTTATCTGGTTAACAAAATTACATCGGGACAATTCTCACGTAATTTAATTTAATACTAAGCTAAAAAGTCAAGTTTATACTTTTCATGTTTGAATTGTTATAACAAGTTTAACGACCATGCATAAAAATTTTCAACAATTTAGATATTGTTTTTCTACGTTCAAAATTTCAATCCAAGCAGCAGCGATAGCGGGGCCATTAAACTAGTAATAACTAAAAACATGATAAAGTCCATATATTTATGAGGCAAATATGTAAGTCCATCAATTAAAGTTTCACCAAATTCTCTCTTTAGCAAACTTTAAACCCCAATTCTTTAGCAACAGCATCATCACAAAAGCTAACTTGGCTTCAGTGTAAAACTCATAGAAACTCAAGTTATGAATATTAAAAAAATAAAAAAATCCTAAGCGGAACCTATCCAAAAAAGAATCCTGTATACAGAACCCTAATCTATTTTATCAATAACAACATAGTTTTTTATTACCAGTCAACAGAATTAACACAGCTAAAAACAAACCTGGCAAATTCTGATTCCGGTTCAACAATTTTCCCGAAATGTACACCGTATGAACTGGCAATCCTGGGCCAAACTCAGCTTCCTCTAGATGCTTCAAAAATCTCCACTCTCCTCCATCATTTGCCTTAAACCCCACTTGCTCCAAAACCTACAAAAGCACACAAAAAAATAGAAACCCAATTTACTAACCGGTAAAACAACACAAACCCACAATTTAAAAACACAAAATTAAACTTGCAAATCACCTTGTTAATAGCCGAATCAAAATCAAATTTGCGCAGACTGGTCCTCTCTAGGCCTTCGATAACAAAAATACCAGGCCCCAATTCTCCTTCTACAAGGTCCAGCTTCTTTGAGGGTAAGTCCCAGAGACCAGAGTCAACGAATGAATCATACTCTTCAATTCCGAATTTTGGAGGTGGGGTTTGCTTTGCAAGGAGGAATTCGGCGTCGTTTAAGGGGTTTCCGAGGATTAAAGCGAGATTGTAAGTTGCCATTGTTGGATTAGCTTAGTGAGGTTCAGGAGGGAGAGAGCAGTGAGGGATGGATGATTAGGTTTTGATAATAAATAAAGACAGATGGAGAGTTAATGCGGTGGTTGTACAGAAATAATGGTGAGCTGCGGGTGCGTTTATTGAAGGGACAGTTGGCACGGCGGGTTTTGGTTGGTGTTATCGTTAATAGAGGACAACTACTTTTGTTTAGTGTACTAATATCACCATATTTAATTTATTATGGAAGAATATATTTTGTTTGATTTTGGTATATGATATTTTTCTTGATAGAAGTTTTTGTCGTGATTATTAATATCATTTAATTTTCTCACCGTGTTATATAAAATGAAAAAAAAAAAACTAATACAAGTATAAGACTATTTGTAAAAGTCAAGTTATTTATTTGTTTTAATGCAAAGATGGTTAGAATTAATACCTGCAATAAAACTTTATTGTCGGACTCCCTCAAAAGAAAAACCTTGACTTTTACAAAGGCAGACAAATTATATTTTTTGTTATGGTTTTAAATATTTTTTACTTGACATATATTAAAATAATATATATTTTTATTTTTTAAAATTTATATTTTATATTAATATATTAAAATGATTTAAGAACATAAAAAAATTAATTTTTTTTAAAAAGCACTTTTAAAACAAGAAACAAGTAAATTCTTTCTCAAATCTTTTTTTTTCTTTTTCTTCTTAAATAATTTTATATCTAAGTTTCTTGTGACTAAATTTGATCTCTTTCGCAATACAAATAAGTCTCCATCTAAACTTTTTTTCTCTAGTATAAAAAATACAAAAATTAGCTCTTAATAAAGTCAACACACATGTTTGATTTCTTTTGCCAATCACAGGATATGACTTAGCTAGACGGCCGTCAAAAAAGGTGAAATCTAGAGAAAAGTTTGCAGTGAGATCCATATCCAAGAATTATGGCATAGAGTTGATAAAAGAAGGCTGTTTTCTCTGAGACATCACCTGAAAGGGAGTGGAAGAGGCGTCACGGAGGAGATAAGATCCAAGGAAGCAAACCATAAAACAATACGATGGTATTCCCTTCTACTCGGCTCCTCTTGTTTGACCGTAAAATAATATGATCGTATATAGTTTTTGTGGTATGTTCCTTGTCTGGCCATAAAGAAAGTTATGGATATAGCAATGATATGTGCTTATGTTCATCAACAAAATCCAAAAAAATCCTTTCCCATATTTTTTTACACTTGGCATTCTCAACTTTTTTTCTCTCTTTTTGTTTTTTTTATTATTAATATGGATATTTAGATTAGTAATGTATGTATCTCGATTAATTTTACGAGCTCTGAAATTAATAAGCCTCGAATAATCATGAAAAAACTCAAATTTATTATTATTAAAAAATAAATTTAAAATCTCATCAAAGTTTCTTCATGCTATTCTTCTTCTCGAGCTACGTTGTTATTGCTTTTTCATACTTGGGCTATGGAGTTCTTCAATTGGTTTGGGTTAGGACTAGACATGGGCTCGATCCTGGTTTGCCTTAGTATTACATTTTCCGTGGGCTTATTCTCCAAGAGAGAAAATCTCCATAGGCTGGAGTCAGAAATGACACCACATAAATGGCCTTGGTCTTTGCCGTCAAAAATGTTGTTTGCAGATTAGCGAGTGAGAAAATCATATGAAGTTTCTGTTGGACTGGTAAGTGAAGAAAGAAAGAGAGGAGGGTCAAACTGAACTGCTGTTGATCTTGAATTTCTTTTTCTCGGGAATAAATTTCACTGGGAGCTGGGCTAAGCGAGCCAAGCCCGGATACCAACAATTGAATTAAGAAAAAGGCTTGCTGTTGCCCAGATATGAAGCCTGGCCCATTAATAATTTTTGAGTCAAATATAAGTGATTACGGCTCTTGAGCTTATTATAAACTTTCCTTTTTTCCTCTTATTATAAACTCTTATACAAATCAACCGACCGAGCCAAAAAAATAATAATTGTGTACTAGGACAAGGCAAAGGATAGAGAAAAGAGAGAGAAAGAGAAAAAAATTACCTGCAACATACCAGAAAGATTTGTTTTTTATTATATATAAAAAAAAAACGTTAAATACTATTACAATCCATAATTTTCTTTTTTTTTTTGCTGTGTACTTTTGTCATACCCTTTAGTTTTCTTAGAAACAGTAATGGTAAAGTAATTTGTAATATTAGCTTCAAAAAGAAACATGTCATCCACGCTGTGAATTATAGGAGTTTTTGAAAATATAATAATGATTGTTTTTTAAAATAATTTGTATTAATAATTTAAAAATATTAGTTTGAAATAAAAAAAAAACACAAAAATCTGCTCAACATTAATTTATGTATAAATTTGGAAGAGATCATGATCATGACCTGTCCGTGATGTAAAAGTCGCATAACCATTGGAAGAGATCATGACTTGTCCGTGATGTAAAAGTTGCATAACCAATTATTCAAGTAAAGAGGAAATGGAGGATGTCACAAAGATTAGGCATATGCATATGGCATGAACTCCAAAAGCCACACAATACTGAAGTGCTGAGTGTATGCTATGCAGAATAGCAGCGGTGCTAGACCAAAATTTGGGGCACTCCATCTGGCCTGCATTACCCAAGTCAATTGTCCCCTAAGTGAACAGGAAAAGTTACTGGGCAGTGTTTTGTCTAGTCAATCTGCATTCAAACTTCCAGAGGAAAAAAAAAATAGAGAAATTTATTGGTAGCTGCACCAGGGGCTGCTCGAGACCCCCTCTTGTAGTTTGCACTAACTAGGGCTTGTAATGTGTTTAATGTTAGTTCTTCACTTATATTTTGATAGGAATTGATAAGATTTTCTTAATTTCCTGAGATTAACCATCCATGTTCAGGACCTTGCCCCAGAAATCACAACTTCAATATCGAGTTGGTGCCATTTACGCTATACTCCTCCCAGTGGCTCTCTATGGTGAGGATTTTCTGGGTCTATATCGAGTTGCATGGGTTCGATGCATTTGGGTGGAAATACATGGAATTTGGCTTTTCATGAAGCATAAAAGATGCTCAGAATATTTATCCACAGCAAATAATTGTTGGACTGGTGGCATTATTTTTATCAAAACACACGTGGATGCCATTGTAGACGCTTTGATAAATTGAGGTAGTGGATACCAAATTTTCTATTATAAGATCATTGCCTGAAGGGTTTCCTTAATCCATACTTAAAAAAGCATTTGCATCTCCTGCTTGCAAAGAATATCAAATTTTAGTCTTTAACTTAAGTAGAAAGAAGTAAATTATGGTAATATTATATGCTTAGTGTGGGAAACTTTTTGAAGTGTCTGGATAGTGCTCTGGACAGATCAAAATGAAAAAAAGTAGGTGAAATTGACAGCACCTCATCTGGAGAAGATTATAGTGGCAGCTTTTGGGTCCATGGTGGATTATCCATATTTAGTGGGACAATGTTTAATTGAAGAATGTGTGCCAAACATAAGCATAACATGCACACTCACCCATGTGACCAATTTATTTATATTGGTTTTCCACGGTCATCCACTCACAGGGAAAACGCCTGCATGGTTGAGTGCCTTACCCAATCGCATCCACGTAAAAGAATTTATCTCTTTCATACATAAAGAAAGCAGAAAAGAAAAATATTTGTGGTATATCAGACCAGTCGTAGGCATATAATGCCATCTAACTTTCCCAGAAAATCTTCCTTTCTCCATCCATTTAATCATGCCATTAATTTAAAATCCCCATGTTTGGATTCCAAACATGTACCATACACGCGGAAGAAGAAGATGGTGGTTTATTAAAAGGAGAGATTTGATTGATTACTTCTGTGCAAAGAAGAAAACTTTTTTTTTACCTAGAACAAAACTTTACCGTGGGAGAAGAAGATCTTTAACACTTGTGTGTCAAGAGTAATATTAAGTACTTGGCCTGTGATTATTTCCGGCCGACGCAAACGAAGCACAAGATAAGTAGCAGCAGCTAGTAATTAATGACAATGCATGTCTCGTTGGTGAGTGGCCGAGCACTCAACGCGGCAGGAGCTCTCGTCGAGAGTTTTCAAACCCCTTCGCTCTCTTTGTATATATCGGGTGACGGCAATGTTCCATGGTACGTTATGATACACCTCCAGGTAAACTAGGAAAAGAAGAAGAAGAAGAAGAAGAAGAAGAAGAAGAAGGATAATAAATCAAAGTTTAAGGAGATGTTGCGTGTGTTTAAAGCTGATGGATACAATTAGGGGGTGGATTGCTCTAGTCTTAAGCCATCATCTTTATAAACTAATTAATATTGTTGGTTGGACACTATCAATATCACATTATTATTTTTTCATGATCTCTACCCTCAGAGATCATTTAAACTTTTTCTATAGATTCTTGTTCAGAACTATAGAACATCACTGATCAAATTAAAGACGCCTGTCCTGTTAGAGTAATCCGCTATCTAATTTTTGTCCTTTTCTTGACATATATATATATATATATATATATATATATATATAAACACTTAGGTACAACCGCGGGTTCCTTTCAAGAATGTAATATTAATTTGGTCTACAGGCCCACCTTTTATTATCGCCAACTAAGCTAAACAAGGGAGGCATATATTCAACTTTTAGTGGGTGAATTAGTAGGAAAAGTTTGTAACTAATTTTTTTTTTAAATTTAAATCATGTAATTACTAATATGATAGTTGTTAAAAGTTTACATGACGTTAATTTTAAAGCCTATAAGATTAGTTGAGGTATACACAAGTTGACCTGAACACCCATATTAATAAAAAAAATATATATATTTTATTTTATTTAAATACATTCACATAATTTAAAAAGAAAGGGAAAAGGAAAAGGGTACATTAATTTTGCGTTACAAGATTATTATTTTTTTCTGTTCTTGCTCTTCTAAAAGATGTGGAAGATTTATTTTATTTGACTCTATCTGTATAGTTGGGGTAATCACATCATTATTTTTATTTAGAGCATGATTTTTTCAATTAAGTTATCATTTAAAATTTGTTTTTTTAAAAAAAAAGTTGTGTGAGTTGTCTATAAATTACTTGTTAATATAAAACTCCATCGGAAAAAAAAGTTTTAATGTGTAAAAAATGATTTGATGAGTGTTTTTCATCTGAAAAAAAGAATTATTTTGATACCCTCCAGTTAGATTGAATTTTTACAATTTAGGATAACACAAATGAATAGTCAAATGGTCTCGTGGATGAAAAGTAACGAGAATCTCCAAGTATTAGGAGAGGAGAGACATGTCTTGCGATGGCACGGGCATGTCTTGTGCCACCTAGCGATTGGCACACCTTACACGTCCGTTTCATGTGCTCCCTTCAAGCCTTGCTTTGGGATAACAACCGGATCGGCCCTTCCAGAGTTAAATTACCATACTACCCCCTCCAAGGCGTGCTCTTTTTCTCTCTTTCATTCTCGCGCGCGCCCTTCTCTTCTTTTTTTTTAAAAAAAAAATATTGATTTTTACAGTTTTGCATAAAATATTTTACATTAAGATATTTTTGGGTGTTTTTTTTTGAATTACATTTCCATAAATATTTATGTGTTTTTTAAAAAACATTTTATATGAAAATTAATCAATAAAAAAAATTATAGACAGCATTCAAAATATGTTTATTTACTGGAAAATATTTTCAATTCATTAAATATCATGAAATATTTTATGAATAATAATTTATTTATAATATCATTCATTAAATAGATTAATATTTATAAAATATTTTATCAAACTTCATTAACTAAAAATATCTTTCAGCAAATAAACTAAGTTTTAAAGTTGATTTTATAATAATTTAATTTACCAGTTTTTCTATAAAATATTTGACATGGAATATATATATATATATA
>Ga0325414_1006819_pt1 | contig 12143 bp, 10 predicted proteins | sample PopdelMetagenome_8_FD_206183 | JGI IMG/M metagenome (GOLD analysis project Ga0325414, IMG submission 206183) | Populus deltoides microbial communities from Bellville, Georgia, United States - Leaf-PdKOR-R3 | ecosystem: Host-associated > Plants > Phyllosphere > Phylloplane/Leaf | place: USA... | reverse complement strand
AAAAAAGGAGGAAAACTGGGAGGACGAACTTAAAAAATAGAAACTCCACCCTTTAAGCAAAATATCAATGTTTTGCTAAAAAAAGCACGCACCAAAACGAAGATATTTTGGTCTGTGCATGCACCTTTTTCTTCCTTTTTCCAGCAACATCACCCATCATCGCCTCTAACTGATTGTATTTTATTATCATGTCTATACTCCCTAACACACCTAAAAGACACCCACTCCCTTCCCTGACATCCCCACAGTCTTACAATCGCCAATCCTCATATCGAAAGGAGACCTGAAACCTCCATAAAATGAGGCTAAAGTAGCCATTCTTTAAGGTAAAGAGTCAGGAATAGTTTAGCATCTTGCATGTAATACGTATTAACACTAGTATTTTTAGTTGAATATTAATTCATACTAAAATCAGAAATATTATAAGCAAACCATTAATAACATAGCATAACAAAACTCTTAACAATTTAAAATAAAATCAGTAATGCAGTCTACTTTAGGTATAATATTTTAAGGGTAATACTATAATATATAATTTTTGTTGGCTGGTTATAATTTTTTATTGACCATAATATTAGATAGCGGCTACTTTTCATTAAACTAGACTTTTCCACATAAAAAAAAAACAACGTGGAAAATATCTACTATTTTCCTCTATTTTTCAAAGGTCACCACAACAACAATTAGCAACAATTACTTCCACCAGTATATTTTTGCACTGTCAATTTACTAGACATATCTCTATTTCTCTACTGATCTCCAACAAAACTTCACCCCAATATATATATATATATATATAAGGGATTTTGAAAATTCTTCCCAGATCTATTGTACTAGAAGAAGAAGAGTCTTCTAACAATCTGGAACTTGTAGAGTGTCGATGGAAAGACAATATGACTTTGTCATTTGTGTACTGGGTAATGTTTTTAATTTGGACATTGGGTTGAGGTAGTTTGGGTAATTCTGGTAGTGCTGCACCTTCGAGAATCCAATTTTCTAGAAGGGATATATCTTTCCATTGGATTGCTTTTGGGACAATAGTGTTTGAGCGGGATAAATTTATTTGTAGAAGGAGTGTTTCTTCTTTTTGAGATTGGAATTTGTGTTTGCTGGTAAAGGCTGAGAACATGGCTTTGTAGTGAATTTTGAATATGAAAGCAACAAGGATTGATCCTTCTAGCATGTCATAATTATGGGTCTTTATTTGTAGTAACATACTTTGCAAAATATTCTTGTCTTTGAGGGATATGGTTATGTTTGGATAACAGTCAAATGATACTGGGCCACTGCAAATGCTAAACTCAATAGAATTTAAGAGTGAGTCTTGGAAGTTATGGAATCTAGCATCTCGAAGGACAATTAGAATGGAGGTGTTTAAACCTTCTTTTGTATCATAATAGGTTTGAATTAGGAAATCCCAGATGATTTCCTGAATGTATTAACACAGATATTTTCTAAAAAATATTTGATTAGAATTACGCTAATTTTTTTAGAAGATTTCAAACTTGACACTATTGCATTATTCAATACAGGTGTAGATTCAAACTAGTTCCAAAACAATTTTTACAAAATATTTCTGAAAAACTCTCTGCTTCTAACAATTCAAAATTGCATATTGCAGGCAAAACTCAAGCCTCTGTTTTCAACAAAGGCATTTCTCTTAAAACATTCTTTGTTGTCACAAAACATATTAATCATACCATCATCATTGGCACTCCATTCATCGATATACAATAGATCTTGGAAGAATTTCCAAAATCCCTTCTGTTATCAATATCCCTTATAACGCAAACCTTTATAGAAAATCTACATCTGAAATCCCTTCTACTAGTTTTCAAAATACAGACTATACTACAAATATACCAAAACTTATTTATATAGACCTTGAGCAACCATCTCCTCCAACTTCACCAACCTTTTCAGCTGTTACCGAAAACATCCAAAACGAGCTGAATGTTTTTGACTTCAGAAAAACATTTTGTCATAAACAAAACTTTTTTGAAAAGAGATTTTTAAGGTGATCATAATTTTGAAAACGATCTTGGCTTTTTCAACACTTCCTCCAACAGAGAAATGATATCCAAAAACAATTTTATGCTTACATTGAGACTCATAAGATACAAATTTTATTCTTTGATTGGTTTGAATTTCATTATGCACCAGCAAAACATATTACATATCCATTTGCATCCATTAAACATACATGTCTAATTACAACCCATTCCAAAACTCTACATGGAACCTCACCAGTGGACTTATAGTTGAGTCTGACCATTCACCTTTACGCAACATACAACTTACTCACAAAGACCAAACAGTTGATGCATCTCCATACAAATTACCCGGAGAAGATACCCTCACAAATACCAAACATATCATCCAACAAAACAATTTCACAAATACCAACCTTAATACCATAGGTAAACAATTTACCAGATTGGAAAAACAAATACAAAAAAACCCAACCCACTTCATGACTGATAAAAACCCCCATCGACCTTAAGCTAAAAAACCCAGTATTCAAACCATACCAAGTTACTAAAACAAGCCAAACACAAATTCAAGAAAATCAAACAGATTTTCTTAAAGCCATTAAAACACACTTACAAAACCTTGACCGAACAACCTTGACTGTCCCAGATTTTCTTAAAGCCATTAAAACACACTTACAATCCAACCCTTCATCTTCTACAAATCAGATTAATACTCTTCAAAATAACCCCATATCAAACTATGATACATATACTTTTCAAGAACAACCTCTCCAACTAAACAGACTTACCTGGCAAGCTCCTAAAACAACCATTGCTCTAGATATTTTCATATCTACTGAACCGACTGTCATTAGCCAACATAAATATAATGCATCTTTCCTTTATGAATGGAACATAGATGGAATGTCTGAATACAATATTTTAAACACCCTCCAACAAATGACCATGGCAGCTAATGCCTACAAAACCCAAACAGGTACCCAAGATAAAGCCATTGCTAAACTCCTTGTTGCAGGTTCTTTGGCCAGCTTAAAGGATGGTGGGATTACCACCTCATTTAAACAAATCACATACATATTTTAAACTCTATACAAACTTATGAAGACCAAACACCTATCCTTGACTCTTCAGGAAACACCATCCAAGATGTTGTGTCCACCCTCATCCTTACAATCTCCTTACATTTTGTCGGAGATCCTTCCCATCTGAAAGACAAAAATGCTGAACTTCTTTCCAACCTTCGATGCAAAAAGCTTAAGGACTTTTAGTGGTACAAAAATACCTTTCTTACTCGTATTATACTTCGAGAAGATTCAAACCAGCCTTTTTGGAAAGAAAATTTTCTTGCAGGCTTACCGATTCTTTTAGGAGAAAAAGTTCGAAACAAAATCAAAGATACCTTTACAAACAAAACCATACCATATGACCAACTTACATACGATGAACTTATGAGCTTCACCCAAAAGAAGGCCTTAAGATCTGTCAAGACCTCAAACTCAAAAAACACCTAAAGTGGGAAATGAAATGTACCAGGCAAGAACTTGATAGTTTCTGTCACCAGTTTGACATTTCCATAAAAAAACCCTCCTGCAGTGGAACCTTTTCAAAACCCAAAAACTATTTGAGCCAAAAACCTCATTATAAACGATCAGCCCATACATACCGACAACAGTTTTACTCCAAACCAGAACAACCTTACTACAAAAAACCCTACAACAAATTTACCAAACCCTATAGGCCTTTCTAGTCAAAACCCAAACCAAAATTTAACCTAAAAAACATTACCTGTTACAAATGTAACCAGAAAGGACATACATCCTGTTTCTGCAAAGTCAATACCAAACTACATGAACTCCAAATAGATGAAGAAACCATCAACCAAATACAAAATCTTTACATTGAAACCACAAACACTGACCCCTCTCCTTAAGACACTTTTGAAGAAGAATTTCAAATTGATGAAATAGCAACTATTAGTGCTACTTCAGATGCCTCTACAAACTCCAAACAAATTAACATCTTAACCCAAGACCAAGAATTCTTTTTTAAGGCTATCAAAAGACTTGATGATCCTCAACTTCAAAAAACATATTTGGATAAATTGTTGAAAGATTTCAACCAACCAGAGCACCCCCCATCTAACCCTCCAAACCGTTCTATATTACCTTCTACCAGCACAAATACTTATGACCTGACAAAGATTCTTAACAAAAAGAAATCCAAAACCACAGTCACAATTCCAGAATTACATTCTAAGATTAAAACTCTCAAAACCAAGTTACAAACCATAAAACAAGCCCAACAGAAAGACTTTGTCGTGTTACAACATCTTCTGTCCAAAATTGAAAGTTAGTCTAACACTAAGTCTTAATCAGAAGATCAAACCATTGAATCCCATGTATTACCTCATGCACTTACCAATATTGAGCATATTCCAGATGATCTTGAATGTATTAACACAAATATCTTCCAAAAAATATTTAATTAGAATTACGCTAATTTTTTTAGAAGACTTCAAACTTGACACTATTGCCTTATTTGACATAAGTGCAGATTTAAACTGCATCAAAGAAGGCGTAGTTCAAAAATGATTTTTACAAAATACTTCTGAAAAACTCTCTGCTGCTAACAATTCAAAATTGCATATTGCAGGCAAAACCCAAGCCTCTGTTTTCAACAAAGACATTTCTCTTAAAACATTCTTTGTCGTCATAAAAGATATTAGTCATACCATCATCCTTGGCACTCCATTCATCGACATGATCACTCCATATCAAACACATCATAATTGTATTACCTCCAAAATTAATAGCATCAAACTAGTTTTTCCATTCTTAGAAAAATCTAAGACTAGAAATTTGAATTTGATTAAAGCATGCTCCATACATACCTATCATATCAATGCACTGATTCATGGAAAACAATTCCATCTATATGATTTACAAAACCATGTTTCCTTTTGTCGTATTAACAAACAATTACAAAACTCTGATTTACAAAAGAAAATAATTGATTTACAAAAGAAAATCATTGATTTACAAAATAAGATTGAACAAAAGATTTGTTCAGACTTACCTAATGCTTTCTGGAAAAGAAAACAACACATCGTTGATCTTCCATATGAAGATACTTTTTTAGAAAAACTTATACCTACAAAAGCAAGACCTATAAAAATGAATGCTGATTTAGAACAGCATTGCAGACTTGAAATCTGTGATCTCGAGTCTAAAGGTCTTATCCAAAAGTCTCGATCACCCTGATCGTGTGCAGCCTTTTATGTAAATAAAAACTCTAAAATTGAAAGAGACACCTAAACTTGTGATCAATTACAAACCTTTAAATTCTGCTTTAAAAACGGATCAGATATCCAATCCCCAACAAAAAAGATTTGTTGCAAAAATTGCATTCTGCATTCATATTTTCTCAATTTGATATGAAATCCGGATTTTGGCAAATCCAGATTGATCCCAAAGATAGATACAAAACTGCTTTTACAGTTTCCTTTAGCCAATACGAATGGAATGTCATGCCCTTTGCTTAAAGAATGCACCATCTGAATTTCAACGCATCATGAATGACATCTTCAATGCACATTCAAAATTCTGCATTGTTTACATTGACGATGTACTTATTTTTTCACATTCCATAGATCAACAATTCAAACATCTACATACATTCTTTCATATTGCAAAACAAAATGGTTTAGTTGTTTCCAAAACAAAAATTTCTCTCTTTTAAACCCGTGTCCGTTTCCTAGGCCATTATATCTGCCAAGGTACTGTACCACCAATAGAGAGATCTTTAACCTTTAAAAATAAATTTTCTGATAAAATTACTGATAAAACTCAATTACAAAGGCTTTTAGGCAATCTTAATTATGTTCTAGACTACTATCCCAATATTAGTCGTTTTGCTAAACCTTTACATGACAGGTTGAAAACCAACCTCATTCCTTGGTCTGACCTCCACACCAACCTTGTCAAACAGATCAAGAAACAGGTCCAAACCATTCCTCTCCTCCATTTAGCTAACCTGTTAGTTCATAAGATCGTCGAGATCGATGCCTCTAACCTAGGATATGATGGGATTCTTAAACAAGTACAAGATAATAAAGAACAAATACTCCAGTACACATCCGCCCACTGGAATGATTGTTAAAAAAATTACTCTACTATAAAAAAAAAGAGATCCTTTCAATTGTTCTTTGCATTAAAAAATATCAAAGTGATTTATTAAATCAAAAATTTCTTTTACGTGTTGATTGCAAATTTGCAAAAGAAGTTTTACAAAAAGATGTCCAAAATCTTGCTTCAAAACAAATTTTTGCCCGATGGCAAGCTATTTTAAGCATTTTTTATTTCGATATTGTCTACATTAAAGGAGATTCAAATTCCATCCCTGATTTCCTAACTCGAGAATTCCTTCAAAACAGGTCCTGATGCCTCCTAAAGCAAAATCCAAAGACAAAGGGAAAGCCCCCCAAACCCAGCCTACAAAACTAGAGAGCCCCAAGCCTTCTGCAAAACTCATGTCTTCAGCCATCTTAGCTGCCAAACCTATCAAATCCTGATATGAGGCAGTTATTAAAGAAGAAGAAACTACAAAACCACTACAAGTACAAACAGACGCAATTCAACATTGGGTTAACACTATATCCAAATCACCAGAATTACTTCTGGCATTAAAAAAAGTGTCCCAACAGGCCTCTTATGACTCCGTATCTCAAACAGGTAGTATTTTCAAATCCGTTTCAAAACCCCAAGGAGGCATTTCTGCTTCAAAACCCCTCATTTCTTTACATTAAACCAGTTTTCCAAAAACCAAATCCAAATATATTTTCAAAAATAATTTCCAAAATATTTTAACTATGGAAGAAAGATTTTATCATGAAAACCCTTCCATTGCTGCTTCAAAAATTTTCCCTCCAAATTAGTACTCCAAACCCTGGAATTTAGCCAAACCACAATCCTATTATGCTGCCATCCTTAAGATTACCAACTCTGTCAAGTTCAAACACTTCAAACTACATTCCGATTACACTGAACCGACATATTCTACATGCATCATTCACAAAGTTATCCATCCTAAAGATTGGGGACAACCCTTACATTAACCTCTCCCTTCCATATACACTTTCGTCCCAGGACTTCAATACTTCCTATACATATTGGGATTACCAACAAGCATGGTTCAATGCCTTCCTCCTACAAAATCAAAACCATAGCTATTCTTGGCTTTTCTACTTCCATAGTGTCATGAATGCTACAAACCTCCCCCTCTGGTTCCTCCAATGGTGGGACTACTTGGTTGTCATGTTGACTACCTCAAAGAACATCCTCTGGTTGAAAATGGTTACCTCCATTTCAAAAATAATTTTCAACTAACTCCTTCTGAAAGGAAGTTTCCTTCCCTTCTCATATTTTATACAAAGTTTTTTGTTCCATGGGCATGTTCATGGTTTTATGATTCTAATCTCCAAAACGGACATCCAGTACTTGTTCGCAAATTCAAAATCAAATGGTGGGATTCCTTTGTTGCCGAATCCAAAAGTTTCAAATTAGCTGTTATGGAATGGTTACAAAAACATTAAACAACTCCCATTATTGATCATCATCCTCAATCAAAATTTCTAGCCTAGAAGGCTCAAACAGCAGCTCTCCTTGCCTCTGCTAGAAGTGAGGAAGAATACCTCCAAATAGTACAAGACATTATACAAAGCCAAGACTCGAAAACAGTCTTGTCCCAATCCAGCTCATCTGACTCGACATCTCCTGCCATTTCCCTTGGAGACGATAATGAAGATGACTGCTTTGGCATTCTGCCACCTATCAAGAGACATTAAAAAAAAAGAGTATTTCAGGCTTTTAAGGCTCATCCGTTTCGAGCCTATATCCTTTCGACTCAACTGTTTTAAGTCTCTTTGTTTTAGGCCCATTTTGTTTTAGGCCTTTTTTCTACAAAAAATTACCTGATGCTACAAACAGACAAATCAAGTGTCGGTGGCAAGAAGACAACAAACAAAAATCCTCAAAAAACATGGGCAATTTCTATTTTGTCGTCACCCAATCATAGCAGGCAATACCACATGGGTTCTGGAGGAATCTCCAGGCTTTCTAAAAAGCAATACCACATGGGTTCTAAAGGAATCTCCAGGCTTTTCGAAAGACTTTTTGGCCTCTTCTGTGTCAACTCATCTATAAAAAGGGACTCCTAAATCCTTAGAGGGCAGACTATCATTTTTTCCCTTGGAAGATTTTACTCTGTAACCCATATCCATTCTCCTCTATAACCAATATCTCCTGTATTGATTTACATTACAAATTTAAGTAAGATTCTATTTTCATTATTTACATTCTTGCTATATTTTATATTTCTGTACATTTAAGTATGCTTTGTGTTTGATCAAGGATCCCGATATTGTTGGTCTTGCCTTGTTCATTCGCATCAGAAATCTGTTTATATTTGCTTGCGTTTATTTCTTTGTTCTTTTTATAAAATCAGTATATCGGCTGGAAACCTGTGACCCGATCTAAAAGATCATTCTCAGGTATCACAACACCACGTACTGTTATGTTACTATTTCAATCCTTCATACAAAACCCGTTATGTTACTATTTTAATCCTTCATCTAACACTGGTATAAAGGAGACTATTAGGGCAAGATAATGCAAAAGGATTAAAATAGTAATATATATATATATATATATATATATATATATATATATTTCCAACAAGATTTACCATCATTTATTAAAAATCATAATTTTTTAAACTAGAGCGTCTACAAACATTATGTCAGATTAACACTTATTGAAACTCATTTTAATGTTTTTACACCCCTCATAAAAATTCTATCAGTGAAATTTAGGTTTGATTTAGGTTCGTACCCAAGTCTAAGAACAAATTTGGATACTTCTTTTTCATTTCTAATTCATTTTTCCAAGTCTCTTTTTGAAAAAAAAAAAAAACTTCTTCATAATCTTATTAAATAAACCTTCTTGTTCCTTAATTATTTTTCACCTCGATCCAAAATCTTCATTGGCTTCAGTTCCATAGTTAAATTGTAACATCTCAAATTTTCACAAACAAATTGAGTAAAATAAATCATAAAACTTCCTTAAAAATAAGGCTATTTTTTTATCCCTGTCTAAAATTCAGTAGAGTTTCCTTTCTTTTTATGTATACAAAGTTATCGACATCTCACCATTTATATATCACGCTTATAACTATTATCAAGGTCCAACCATTCTGGATTTTATCCCATCTTAGTACAACACAATATGACATATCCTTAAATATTCATGAATCATACACAATACATATAATAATTTAATGAACTCATAATCTACGAGATATATTTTCTCATAGAACACAAGAAATACTAACATTTGAATACAAACATACATAAAGAGTTTTATCTACATTTCAATGGATTTAAGTAAAGGTTCATAAACTTAACAAATAAAAAAATACAAGTGCATGATAATGTTATTACCATAACATAATTACAAGTCCAAGATAAAGTATCAAATTCTAATACATGTCCATTTAACATCTATGATTTACAATATTCATATTTATATTGAAAAGGTAGCACGATAAAATCTACTAGTTAACCCTAACATGCGAGGAACTTGACAATTAGATTATTCCATCATGTTAGATATAATACAATAATTAATTAAATAAAACACATTCATGACCATTTAACTTATATAATAATTACAGATAATAGATTAAATTCCTCATTTGAAGCTCATGTATCGTTCATACTTTAACTTCTATGTGAATTCAATATTCCAACAATCATGTCGTACTAATACTTTTGGTTTCTTTCAATTCAACCCAACTAACAATTTATCTTGGTCATCTAAATACCAATATCACTAGCCTTTTGGTAAACTAAATAAATTACCTCGGTTATCTGAACACATATATCATCGTTAGTCAAAATAAATTATCTCAATCATCTAAATACCGATACCACTAGCATTCGGTAAACTAAATAAATTATATTGGTCATCTAAAAAAAGATGTCACTAACCATCGATTAATAAAAAATAAATTATCATGGTTATGTGAACACAAATGCCACTAGCCATCGGCTAGTTAAAGCAAATTACCTCGATTATCCGAACACAAATGCTACCAGCCATCTACTAGTCAAAGCTAATTATTTTGGTCATCTAAACACAGATGTCACTAGCTATCGGCTGCTCAAAGTACAGTATCCCAGATATATGAACACATATGCCAGTAGCTCCCAACAGGTCAGCTAGTTAGTTTTGATTTTTTTTAGATGTCCATCATTGCGGTTGATCACAACTCATATATATATTAACTCGTAGGCAACATTCACATAATAATAATATTTCTCTAGCTCATTGACAACATTTACACAATGACAATATTTCTCTTGCTTGTAGTCAATATTCACATCACAATAATTCTCAGGTCCGGAGGCAATATTCACACAATAATAATATTTCTCTTGTTTGTTGGCAACATTTACAAAATGATAACATTTTTCTTACTTGTAGGCAATATTCACATCACAAAAATTCTCGCACCCGTAAGCAATATTCACATATCAATATTTTTCATGCTCATAGGTAATATTTACATAACAATATTTCTCATGATACATAGTAATACAAAATACATATAATGTTTATTACATTCTAGCATTATAAAAATTTAAACAATTACATAAGTGAAAGGATGACCCTTATCTTGAACTCTTGCTATACGTATTCTTGAGAAGTTAGGTCTGACTTTGAATGTTTTTTAATGGGCCCATGTCTCTCCTTTTCTTTTCTAAGGAAAAAGGAAAATTGTTCCTTACTTCATTATATGGTTCCCTTCTATCACAATTCTCTTCTCAAATCTCTACTCTAGAAATTACAACTCATAATACTTGCAATTTAATCTATTATAGTATGAGAAAGACTCCAATTATTCCAAATTCCCTTGTTTAGTTGGGTCAGCCCAAGAAGCGGGTCCCTACCAAGAAATGTCATTTAGTGTAGACACAAGCTTTCCATAGTATGATGCTAATGGTTAAAAAAACCGTACTATAAACTTAAGATGACAGGTTAAGCTCCTATAGAAAATTGCTAAACTTAGTTAATTATATAGAAAGCTTTGTTAGTGGCGATAAAATTTGTTTCTTCAATCCCTAACCTTCAATCATATGATATTAGATTAACATTTTGTCTCTGCCTCTCTTTCCCTTTTCAATTCATACCGAGCAAAGAGGCAAAAGCCAAATCCTCTCCAAATAAAAAGAGAAAAAACAATCCATATATCTTTTCCGTTGTAGTAATTTCTGTTAGTTTAATATGTATTGTGGTCAATCAGTTGGTTACATATGACATTATTATATTCACATATATAAATATTTATTATTAATAAAAGCTTAATTTATCTTTGATATTTATAATATTAGATTAAAAAATTTAATATTTGATTTATGAATCTAGATTAAAGATAAAGTTTATGAAACTAAAATGTTTTCCAAAGTAAATTATAAAGTTGTTATAATTATGAGATTTTTATTGCATTAAAGTATTGTTCCTAAAATATTATTGGTCGATGCTTTCTTAAATGTTTGGCATTTATTAGAGTCATAGAGACTGATACATATTATGTTCTTTCTTTTATAAAAGAAAGTAGTTGTTCTCATTAGCTAAGGTATAAGGGATACCTATAACTAATATTTAGGTGCTTATCATACGACATGTACACCAAACTGACCCATATGAGAATTTCATATAGAAAGATCATTCATGTCTATGAAAAGGCTTAGTGATGGTTGTGTAAATGATCCTTAGACTTGAGATAACTAGTTATCTTATATAGAGAATGTTATGCTTTGATTGTTACATGCTATCTTAATCGAGGTAACGAAAGGGCAGACATTAGTATAGCATGAACTATATGAAGGTATTTGAGCGATCAAGAGAGGATTAATCACTCTTAATGAATTAGGGAAAATGTTCTATTTATTCTTAAACAGTATTTGATTAGTACTTAAAAGTGCATTCTCATTAAGGCTTTATATCATCGTATTGCACTAAAGTATCGTTAAATTCCCTAACTAAAGCATGTTTTATAATAACAAGTATGATAATATAATATATCTTTAAT
>Ga0325414_1006817_pt1 | contig 12145 bp, 13 predicted proteins | sample PopdelMetagenome_8_FD_206183 | JGI IMG/M metagenome (GOLD analysis project Ga0325414, IMG submission 206183) | Populus deltoides microbial communities from Bellville, Georgia, United States - Leaf-PdKOR-R3 | ecosystem: Host-associated > Plants > Phyllosphere > Phylloplane/Leaf | place: USA... | reverse complement strand
TGGAAGGATTGGCTTTCTGCTCTCCCAATTCTAAAAGCGTGGATAAATTGTTGGGTCTGTCCTGGTTGGATTATTGTTGGTGGTAATTTTTGTCATTCATAGCTTTGTGGGCACAGAAGTTGAAACAGAGGAAGAAAACGCAGCAGATGGAGAGGACAGCAGAGGTGGGGGAATAATCCTTCCTTACAGATGAAATCAATTGAGGAAACGAAAGCAAAATTAATTTAATCCAACCACCATTAAATCCGAACACAGAGAAATTACAGAGAATTTATTAAATTTAGGAGGATGGGTGTTTGAATTTATTAAATTTAATCCAACCACCATTCACTGAGTCACTTGCCCACACTTCATTCTGGGATGACCCAACAAGACAGGGCCAGACGCTTGCAATGGGTCAGAGGCTTGACATACGAGGCTCCCACAGCTATAATGTAAGAGGGGCCTAAACATGAGAAAGGTGGTAATGGAGATGGGCAATGTGCTCCGTGGTGAGTCCTAGCAACTGTGTGCAGAAACACAAGTATAAAGAACGTGCCGAACGAAAGCTGCCACAGCTGTCTTTTAAGACCGAGCAAGCACTTCAAACTCAAACTCCATTGTTTCTCAAGACAAGAGAGGGACAATTGTCTCTTTCTGAAGCCAAAAAAATGCTCTCTTTCTCTTCTCTCCGCCCTCCACCTCCAAAACCTTCTCTTCTGTCTCTCTCCCCTGTCCCTTTCTGTTTACCACCGTCAAAATCTCTCATTTTCACTCCCAGGATCAAACCCATGACCACCACAACCCTCTCTCCCCGCCTCCAATCCACCTGTTCCTCCTCCGCCACCAAAGCGAACCCAAAAAACCAAACCCAAAATCCCTCTTCGTACGATTTAAAAATAGCTATAATTGGCTTTGGCAACTATGGCCAATTCCTCGCCAAGACCCTCATTTCTCAAGGCCACACAGTCCTTGCTCACTCAAGATCAGACCATTCTCTTGCAGCCAAATCCCTTGGTGTCTCTTTCTTTTTGGACCCTCATGATCTCTGTGAGCGACACCCAGATGTCATTTTACTTTGCACGTCAATTATTTCAACTGAAACAGTGCTAAAGTCTTTGCCTTTACAAAGACTAAAGAGAAACACGTTGTTTGTTGATGTGTTATCTGTGAAAGAATTTGCTAAGAATGTATTGCTTGATGTATTGCCTCATGATTTTGATATCATTTGTAGCCACCCCATGTTTGGTCCTCAGAGTGCAAAACATGGGTGGGATGGTCTCTATTTTGTTTACGAGAATGTGAGGATCGGTAATGAGGAAAATAGAGTTAATAGGTGTAAAAAGTTTCTGGAAATTTTTGAAAGAGAAGGGTGTAAAATGGTGGAAATGAGTTGTCAAGAACATGACAAGTATGCCGCGGAATCACAGTTTTTAACGCATACTGTGGGGAGAGTGTTGGAGATGTTGAAATTGGAGTCCACGCCGATTAATACTAAAGGGTATGAGAGTTTGCTGGATTTGGTGGAGAATACTTCAGGGGATAGTTTTGATCTGTATTACGGGTTGTTTATGTATAATAGGAATGTGCTTGAGATGTTGGAGAGGTTAGACTTGGCCTTTGAGGATTTGAGGAAGCAGCTCTTTGGAAGGTTACATGAGGTTGTGAGGAAGCAGCTGTTTGGGAATGCGGAGAGCCGTAAAGTCGTGCAAGAGAATTACAGTAAAGGACACCTCAATGGTGCTGCTGCATTATCATCTAGTTCAAAATCTGTGAGGTCAGTGTTTAAGCAAATTCTTGGGTTTTTAGTTTTAGTAAGTGATGTGGGTGTTCTTGTGCATTTCCCATCCTGTTGTTTTATCATGGCGTTGACATGTTTTCTTAGTGCTGATTCTCATTCTAGTTTCCCATCTCAAGATTGAAAAGCGAAATGTACTTGTAATTAGGTTTAGGATCTCCTATAGTTTTGTGCCTGTCATAGATGCTACCTGTTAACAATTTAGGTGATCTGTGCTATACTTGTTTAAAGATATGAATTAAATTTTGCTGTTTGACTATTGTGAAGATCACCTTGTAAAGGCTTGTATATTCTGGAGTGTAGAGATCCCACAAAAATGTTTGACACACTATGAAAAACTTGAGGAATGATTTCTTTTACTTAAGTCACTTAATTAAAGCTTGAACCCATCAATTCAAGTAGCTCTCATGTTAGACAAGAGATGCAAAAGTTATGCCAAATAACAAGAAAATTAATGGTATTGGAGAATGTGTTAAATTGCTAATAGAGATAAAGCAGGCGTCACTTATTTGTCTGGAAAACTTGTGTCCGTTGAGTGCACATGTGCCACATGATAGGGTAGTTTTCACAACTTACCAGGGGGGGAAAAAGAAAAAAAAGGGAGCAAGAAGTCCTCAGTTGGTGGTTGGTGTTAGGGTAGGGATGGGAAATTGCACTCTCTGGGATAGTTTTGACTGCTGAAACCAAATGAATGATCATTAACATAATTTTATCTGAACCTGTCAGATTTCAGGGCTCTGCCCAGACATACAAGTACGAGGCAGAGAACTCAAGCTGCTCTGATGACAGCTCCAAGCTCAAGATTGCTGTTGTTGGATTTGGAAACTTTGGTCAGTTCCTTGCAAAAACCTTTGTTCAACAGGGTCACTCAGTTTTAGCCTATTCTCGAGCGAACTACTCTGATGCGGCTCAAAAGCTTGGGGTCTCTTATTTCTCTAATGCAGATGACCTCTGTGAAGAGCATCCAGAAGTGATTGTTCTTTGTACTTCTATTCTCTCGACAGAACAGGTTCTCAAGTCATTACCATTTCAGAGACTGAAGAGAAGTACTCTTTTTGTTGATGTACTTTCAGTGAAAGAGTTTCCAAGGAATCTGTTTCTTCAACATTTACCATCGCATTTTGATATTCTCTGTACTCATCCTATGTTTGGACCTGAAAGTGGTAAAAATGGGTGGAACCGGCTGGCGTTTGTTTTTGAGAAGGTCAGGATTGGAAGTGAAGGTTCAAGAGTATCACGATGCGATAGGTTTCTTGATATTTTCGCTCGAGAAGGATGCAGAATGGTGGAGATGTCTTGTGCAGAGCATGATTGGTATGCCGCGGGATCACAGTTCATTACACACACCATGGGACGGGTTTTGGAAAAGTTAGGAATGGAGTCAACTCCAGTTAACACTAAAGGCTATGAAACTTTGTTGAATTTGGTGGAAAATACAGCTGGGGATAGCTTTGATCTGTACTATGGTTTGTTCATGTTCAATGTAAATGCAATGGAGCAGTTAGAGAGGTTGGATTTGGCTTTTGAATCATTGAAGGATCAGCTGTTTGGACGGTTGCATGGAGTTCTCAGGAAGCAATTGTTTGGGAGTTCAGACAACTCTCAAGACTTGAGTGAGGAACCTTCGGATGCAAAATTCTCTCAAAATAGTGCTGCACTGGTGTCGTCTTCTTTGGAGACTCTTAATGTTGAAAATAATTAACATCTATGTACTTTTGCATTATTGGTAAGTAGCTAAGGCATTTCATTGCTTATCATTTCGAAGTTTAATTCCTCTTTCGCACCATCTTTAACTGATGCTGCATCTATATTATTGCCCTCAAGAAATATCAAACTTGAAATCCTAGAAGTAGAGCTATTAATGACAGAAGAACCATTCTGTTAAAAGGGAAAACGCCCTTGATAGTTGTTCTAGTTTTTTTATGTCTAAAACCTTGAACATCAATATTATTTTTAGTAAAATCTTTGACAGGTCTTTCTTATTATATCAGGTCGTTGTTGCCATGTTATGTTGATTTTAAACAAATTTGTCAATCATTGTTCAGGGAAACGATGTTTCCACTCCCCCAGTTTAATTCCACTCCCCTAGCAGTGCTCTTATAAGCTTTGTGGGAGTGATGAAATACACTGTTGAGTGGCGATATCAGCACCGCACCCTGTTGTACAATGTATCGTTGAGTACCTTGTATTCTCAACAATCTCTCAGATTTCTCTTGTGAAAGTTGGTTGTTAAATATTGATTAATAAAATATAGGTCCTCCATCAGTGGCTCTCTCTTGTTTTTGAGTGTCATGTTGAATAATTTATAAAGACAATTCGGAAATGTGTAACACTGTCATACTGTCTCATCATAGTTCAATCATATCGTTCAATTTCTCCTCATGTTTCTTCTCTAGATGTTTGCAAGCGTAATTATTAATAATGTGTTATCTCTGTCATAGGAGTTTTGTGCTGCTGGGTAAGTTGGTAATTCCAGCTAAACAGAATCAGCAGTAGAGAAAGTCATCCTCGAAACATTGTATTTTAGCCACGAGCTGAAAATATTTTTGCAACTTGCTGGAGGCAATGAGTGATGGTGAGATGAGGCGTATATGAAGATGGTTCCATGACGTGTGATGTAGACAGGGAATAAAATTGATCCAGTGTGACAGTATCTCAAGGACTAGCAGAAGTTCAAGGATGTGAGATGATCCCGGGCTCGATCCAGTTTAGTATCAAACTGATTCTCTTTCTCTGGCGTTAAGAAAAGGGTTTTTACACAAGCCATTGCTCAATATGAAGTTCGTTAAGTTCATTCTCCTGCAACTTGTAGGTTATTTGTTGTATCTTTTTCCATTCTCAGGTAGGTGAGTTTGTTGTATCATTTTTTTCGAGTAATTGTTATGGAGCTCCATTTTTGTTCGTCAGAGGAGCTCCTCTGACAGATTTTGTTTCCAGTTCCTTTTGATGTTTACATGAATAAAAAGAGCCAGAAAAATTCTCTGGCTATTTGTCATATTTTCTGGCTGGTCGACTGGTAAACTTCACTTTACCAGCTTTGTGCTCCTCTTTTCAACAATTTTCAAGCATGTACTAGCCTTGAGTCTGTATGGCGAGAGATGTGTCCAATGGAATATTGAGGCGCTGAGGTTTGCGTAGGTTTGAGCAATACAGCAGGCCTTGACTCAGGTTGGCACGCAGCGTGTTTATTTTATGTATGATTCTATGCCTGGGTGGAATCATTAGTTCGATTTTCTCGTCTGTCTCATATTTGTTTACGTTTTTTGGGCGGGCCATGATCTAGGCAACATATTTTATGCTTACAGCAGGATTCCCTGCACATTGTATCATTTTGGAAAAGGCCTCATTTATTTATTTTTGAATAGTTCTGAGTTTATAGCTCGTGTTTTAAGATAATATATTTATCGCCACATTTATCTTATAATTTTTTATTTTAATTTTTGGTTAAATATCATTTAGTTTTTATTTGGTTAAACAATAATATTTTTTATATGAAAACATGCGTAAAAATGTCTGCATATTTATTTTTTTGTTAAAATATTTTTTATCCAACCTGCGCGACGACCAAAGTTTAAATTAAAATTTCACGGCTCTCTCGGTCTCTTCTCTTTCTGATAGTACTGTAAGTACTTGCCTTCATAATCTTTCACCTTCATGTACAGTCTTGGCCTCGTCTCATTGACTAGCCAAAGGTTCAGTGTCGTTGTCTGGGTCTGGATTACAGAACATAGCCACAAAAGTCCTGTCCCTTTCTGAGTGCGTCACCACTCTGTGAACTGGATTCTTGAACAAGCCATTGCTGATTACCTGTATATGTCATACATAACCAGTTATAGTTAATTCTGAATGAACTTCCTACTTCAGATTTAAGGCATGAATTGCTAGTAGCAGATAGTCTATAGTCTAAACTGTTTTCTAAAGATAGAATTTATTATCCATTTTATTCCCTTAAGAAATTTAAGGCTGGTGATGAGACAAAATCATTAGTAATTTACCTCTGCTTGATCATCAACATTGATAAGAAGAGCAGGTGGAAGAACACGAACTCTAAACCATTGATCATCTTTGAGGAATTGAAGACCTTCATCTTCTTTGTCTTGCAGGACAATGGTGATTGCTGATACATCTGCATGTGGTTTCAGGCCATGAGCTTGATTAGGCATTGGACAGGGAGGAAAGAAATTGAATCTTGCAAGCATTGTTTCCCATTCTCCATACTTGTCCAGAAAGCACCTATCTTCCAAATTCAATGACCTTGCCATCGCTTTGAGAACAACTTCAACTATCAGCTTTAACTTTGTGGTATATTATTGCAAAATGTCTCTGCAAGCTCGAGGTTTAGCTCATAAAATCTTTTGGGGCCTGAACTGTCGCTGATCTTCTGGGGTTACTTTAAGATATAATCGGTCTTTCCAATCAAGTATTTGATCTTCTGAAAGAACCATGTCATTCCCATAACCTTCTGTGCTTTCAACTTCTCTGGAGTACTTTTCTTCTCTTCCATTGGAAGTGCAAAGAACTGCTTTGTAACTGAGCGTACTTTATCCAAGAATGAACTTGTGATTCCATGATTTATTGACTGCAACAAACCAACCAGTTCTTGAGTAAAATTTATGGAACATTGTGTGTTGACCAAATATTGGAAGTCAAGAACTAGTATATGAGCATGATCACAACAACGAAATTGAATTCAATGAATATTAATTGAAAACCAAACAATAATGCAGCCACATGAACTGAGAGCTGATTGGAGTTTGGAACTTCTGCTCTGCTGGTTGTTGGAGATGCGAAGCGACCTGTATCAATAATCGGAATCGCCAACACAGGAAGAGAACTGTCTAGGACTCCATTAACACCATCTTCATAGAAATATCTTTCGGGCAGTCCTTCAATGTTCATGACCATTTCTTGGACAGATTTTGATTTTGAGTCTATTTTGGCAAGAAAAAGATTACCAGCCATGCTTTTGCAGACACTGAGATCACGTTTGATCTTGATAGCTTCCCAGATGATATTTATAGTTTCCTTTTAAATTGAGCAGGACACCGAAGAAAGAGAATTCGGACTAAACTCACTCTGAATAGAAATACCATGGAGTTTTCTGCAGTTCCGATTTAGAGGTAATGATCAGCTAAATTAAAACATGAGTGTTTGTGGTGAATGATGTGTCGACCGAACTTTTGAGGAGTCGGAGGTCTCTGAGACAGTTACATTGTGCATCAATTTGAGCAGTAAAGCTGGAAAGTACATTGGCTGTCTCTGGCACTTTCTTGGTTTTACCTGCTGTTTCTTGCATGGAAAGAAGTGGCTTTAAGGATGATTTCATGTTTGTCTCATTATCTTTCTCGAAATATTAATTTACTAATTAATCCCAGAAAACTTCTTTTCAGACTTGCAGCCATCATCTCTCTCGGGGAGATACGCATGTGGGAGTTTTCGTGTGTTGATAAGACCACATGAAGTGAAGTGCCACTGTTGTGATCCCAAAAGAAAGTGTATAAATCTCTAACAGGTAGGTATTTTACATCACAGGTAGCTTTGTTCTTACGGTATTTTTTGAAGCTGTATGTTTTTTCTTCAATTCAATAATGCATGCTTGTGTTTTTCTCTATCTGCTTTCCATTTCCCTCTTTCTGGCTACTTAATGGCCAGGTTACAAGTTCTTGTTATTCTATAGAATGAATCTCGATTATGTTCCAACAAGAAGCAGAAACATTGCTTGCCAATCTTTATCTGATAATCCAGGTAAGGTAACAAGCACCTCGGCACCACAAATAGTCACGGATTGCTATGGTTTTTCTCATGTCTATTGTTACACCACAAAGGTTCTGTTATTACATATGAAAAAAAATTAAATCTTCACTGCTTCTATCGGCCTCTTCCCTTGCTGGTAGTATTGAAAGTAGATTCTAACATAATCTTTCACCTTCTTGTATAAACTTGGCCTCGTTTCACTGATAAGCCCATCTGCGGGTTTGATCTCTTTATCTGAGTCGGGAATGCAGAACACAGCCAGAGTTTTCCTCTCCTTTTCTGTGTTTGTCACCACCCTGTGTACAGGGCTCTTGAATATTCCATTGCTCATTATCTGTGTGTATCATTGCTTACCAGCTATGTAAGCCTGTCAATTGTGAACTTATATTATAGGTTCAATTGCTTGAAATATTTTAAGCACAAGCTAAACCTATTCTGTAATGGAGATTTGTTGCCTATATCTTGTGAAGTGAAATATGAATAATTAAAGCTGAATTTGGGGAGAGAGTTTACAGTGCAATGCCATTCGCTCCTGCTAACAAGAAAAATAAGCACTTAAAAGTAATAGAATTTACCTCTACTTGATCTCCGACATTGATTAGAAGAGCATGTGGAATGATGGGAACTCTAAACCACTGGTTGTCTTTCAGGAATTGCAGACCTTCCACTTCTTTGTCCTGCAAGAGGAAGGTAAATGCCGATGCATCTGCATGTGGCTTAACGCCAAGAATTCGATCAGGCCTTGGACATGGAGGATAGAAGTTAAACCTTGCAGCCACAAGTGGTCGTTCTCCATACTGGTCTATAAAGCTGCTTTCCTCCAAATTCAATGACATTGCCATGGCTCTAAGGAGAATTTCATTTATCTCTTGTAACTTCATGGTGTATTCATTTAGGGTTTCCCTGCAGCAATGGTTAGGAACAAAGTTAGCTTGTACTTCTCTCAAAGTCTTAACCATGCATTGGATGGAAATTGCCTCATTATCAACTCTAAGTTTTACCAACTTCATTGTACTGAAACTCAGTAGATATGTCAATTTTTCTTTTAACACTGAAAATCCAGTGAATAATTTGGTAGTAGTGTGATTCAATTACCTAAAATCTTTAGGATTTTCGGGCCAAAATTTGATCTTTCTCTGGTCTTCTGGGCTAATAGTAAGAAACAATCGATCAGACCAGTCAATCGTTTGGTGGTCTGAAAGAATCATGTCATTTCCATACCCTTCAATGCTGTCAGCTTCTCTGGAGTATTTCTGCTTATCTTCCATCGACAATGCGAAGAATCGTTTGCTTACATCACGAATTTTGTCTAAAAAGGAACTTGTCATCCCATGATTTACTACCTGAAACATTGAAATTAATCAATTCTGATTATGAAGCAAGACTGTAAGAGCAAGCCAGTTCTACATGTTCGATTTTATTTACACAATGAAGCATGTAATTTAGATGGAAGAAAATATATAAAATCCGGGTTGTCTTCATAACTATCCAGTTTTTTGTTAAATCTTGTTATCAGATAAAAACCTGAAACGCAGATAGACCTAAACTTGCTTGGCTAAAATACTCAATCCAGATAACGTAAATTAGAGAATAATATCACTTCATCAATCCAGTTGACCAGTATCGATTATATCCTACAAATCTTGTGCTATCTTATGTGACTCCTTATTCACACTCCAACTATCCTTCTGATGCTGAAATCATATTGAAATAGACATTGTATAAAGAGTGAGTTCAGAAAAGAAAGGACCTGAAAGCAGCCCCATGAGCTGACAGCTAAGTGAAATTTCTCGAGTTCTTGTGCACTGGTTGATGGAGATGTAAGGAGACCAAGATCAACAACTGGAATATCGATTAACGGAACAGAAGCGTCAAGGACTCCAACATCATTTCCTTTACAGAAATACTTCACTGGTGGTTGTTCCCCGTTGAGAGCCATTTCTTGGACTGAATTTGATATCAACTCTGCCTTGGCAGCCATGTTATCTCACCAGCAGCTGCAGAAAACTACTTGCTTCGGTCGCAGTAAAGGTGGTTTTATCAAGAAGGGTGTGAAAACTTCAGCTGTTCCAGTGGATTGTACAGCGAAGGAAGATCTTGGATTTATCTGCGGTTTAGGATCTATTTAATTCAAACTTGATCTGTTGTTATGGTGCTGATCTTTTTTTTTCTTTTTTTTTTGGTAGCTGTGGTCAAAGAATGGGGAATGGCACTCACATTTGCAGCCCCTTCAATTTTGTCTGCCTTTATCCACTATTCTATTCTTGGAGTCAACATGATTTTGGAGTCCCAGTTCACCATGTGATCTAACACAGTTATGCATGGATGAACATGTTCGGTTTTGATAAAAAAATATTCTAACTGAGTGGATTTTTTTTTTCTTTTTTAAAAAATGTGAACCAGATCAAATCAAATAAAAGAACTAAACTGATTGTTCGGATTGGTTTTACATTTGTTAAAATCATATAAATTTAAATTAATGAGCATTTAGTTGAGTTATTTTTTATAGATTTTGATATAATGGGCCTTTATTTTATAATAAGTTTTTTTTTTATTGTTTGTGTTACTTTTTGGTTCAGTTTGTCTGAAAAACTTCAATTTTTTTATTATTATTTTCTACCCAAATTATCCAACAAATTAGAAAAATTGTTCAATTTTTTTAATTTTAGATCAATTTTTATAGATATTTTGGATAATTTTCTCACCCCTTTACGTTTTTGTTTTTTATTAGAGAATAGTTAAACGATAAGTTCATCACCTCTTATTCTGTTTATTAGAAGAAGAAAAAAAGTTTATTATTATTATTATTATTAGATACATAATAATTGAAAAAAATTTATTAAAATTAAAATTTATAATATTATTTAAGAACTATGTCAAAATTTAAAAAGTAAATGAATTAAAATATTAAATTTATTTTAATGTAAGAAAATAAAAAAATAAATTTCTAGTCCACTAGAAACATGTGTTGGCCTAAATGTCAGGCCTATATTTGGATTGCCTTTGATTTTTTAAATGAAAAAGATAAATGATGTGTTGCCTGTCATTTATTTGTCTAGTTCTTGGTAATCAAAGTGGTCGGGAATTAGATAAAAAATCAAATTGTATATTTTAGATCAAAAATTATATTTTCAACCAATTTTTTATATGAAAACACTTAAAAAACACGCTACAAACCTTACTAAACCCACTTTTCCCTTAAAATAACAAAAACAATATTAGAAATCAACCTGAAATCACCAATTTTCCCAAACTCTTATCTATTTTTCTCTAGCAAGACGAATGCTAAAACCAGCACCACAAACTCCTCTTGTCGAATAGTCATTTTGACACCAAACTTGACTATTTTAATTGCCGGAATAAAACAATTAATTATTTTTTTTTACCGTTATTTTTCAGCTATTCGTTCTCTCTCATTTAGAGACTTAAAAATAAATAAAATAATTTTTTTTTTTTACTAAAATAAAAACTACCAAGAATTTAGAATCAACCTTGATTTCTCATCGTGTATGATATCTCAATCATTTTTCTTTTAATTTGATAGTTTTATTATAATTTCAAAACTAATTTATTCTACCTGGGCCATAAAAAATTGAGAGAGAAAAATAGCGTGGAGGTCATCTGGTTCACTAAAAGCATTAAGTAATTCTAATGATTAAGAAAGTGGGGTAATTGGTCACTATCATAATATAATATGATCATACAAGCTGCCATCCATGAGAGATTATTTTAATGTTGAAGTTGCAACTTTCAAGACTGGAAATTTTGGTAGTATCTCCTCCTCGCCTTCAGGCAGATTACGAGAACTGCTAAAATGCCTGCTACTTACAGATACAGCACAAGCCCTTGAAACACAAGGCATAAGATGCGCTGACAAAAACCAGCTGAAACCCATCAACTGGAAAAACCAGCTCAGACAGCGAGGGGAACTTCCTTTTTTCAGTTTTTACTGTGTCCAGTGCTATCTTCCCATTTATTGGAAGCATTCAGAGTTGATACCTATCAGCATAACTTTTCTCTTCTATCAGCCATTGAGCTGCTTCGCTGCCGATGTAAGATTGTCCTTTGTTTAACTTGACCTGAAGCTAGCAACGGGATTAGAGACATCGCAACCCGTTATACGGGTTTATATTATATTCTGATCTCTGCTGAAAACAACAAAATCTTGACCGGAAAGCCGCCTCAGTTCACAGCCTCTCTTGCTAAAATCCTTACATTTGAGGGCATTCTGTCTCCCTTTAGCAAAGCTAAATCCAGACATTTCTTAATCCTGTCAGCTTCAACAATTCCTCCTCATTTGCTTTCATACTCGCTTTTTGCAACCAACATTGCATTTATGGAACTGCATCAGAAAGGTTACGAGGTGTGCATAGATGATAACAAGGATTAGAAAATGTTTTCGGCTATGGATGGAGTTCATGGTTGGTATCTGTGACTTCAGGTGATCATTTTATTCTATCAGGTGAAAAGGGCATGACTATTTAATATATGGAAATGAAAATAATACAGAGACAAATTAATTAGTGACGAAAATTATTGGATTGCTTAATTCAATTATAAAATTTATCAACCTGATCAAATACAATGTTGTTAATTTGAACAGGTAATTTATTA
>Ga0325414_1006816_pt1 | contig 12146 bp, 17 predicted proteins | sample PopdelMetagenome_8_FD_206183 | JGI IMG/M metagenome (GOLD analysis project Ga0325414, IMG submission 206183) | Populus deltoides microbial communities from Bellville, Georgia, United States - Leaf-PdKOR-R3 | ecosystem: Host-associated > Plants > Phyllosphere > Phylloplane/Leaf | place: USA... | reverse complement strand
ATAATCAACGAAGAGCTGTAACGGGAGACAAATGGATTCGACAGCCCAAACAGCCCCTAGGGACTCAGAAATAATCAACGAAGTGCTGTAACGGGAGACCCATGGATTCGAAGCCCAAACAGCCCCCAGGGACTCAGAAATAATCAATGATGAGCTGTAATGGGAGACCCATGGATTCGACAGCCCAAACAGCCCCTAGGGACTCAGAAATAATCAACGAAGTGCTGTAACGGGAGACCCATGGATTCGAAGCCCAAACAGCCCCTAGGGACTCAGAAATAAGCAACGAAGTGTTGTAACGGGACACCCATGGATTCGAAGCCCAAACAGCCCCTAGGGACTCAGAAATAATCAACGAACTGATGTCACGGGTCAGCCATGGATTCCACATCCCAAAGAGCCCCTAGGGTCTCAGAAATAATCAAGGAACTCCAGTCACGGGAGACACATGGATTCAACAGCCCTAGGGACTCTGAAATAATCAACGAAGTGCTGTAAGGGGAGACCCATGGATTCGACAGGCCAAACAGTCCTAGGGACTCAGAAATAAGCAACGAAGAGCTGTTACGGGAGACCCATGTATTGGACAGCCCAAACAGCCCAAGGGACAATAAAATAATCAACGAAGTGCTGTAACGGGAGACCCTTGGATTCGAAGCCTAAACAGCCCCTAGGGATTCAGAAATAATAAACGAACTGATGTCACGGGTCACCCTTGGATTCCACATCCCAAAGAACCCTTAGGGTCTCAGAAATAATCAACGAACTGCAGTCACGGGAGACACATGGATTCGACAGCCCTAGGGACTCAGAAATAATCAACGAAGTGCTGTAAGGGGAGACGCATGGTTTCGACAGCCCAAACAGCCCTAGGGACTCAGAAATAATCAACGAAGAGCTGTAACGGGAGACAAATGAATTCGACAGCCCAAACAGTCCCTACGGACTCAGAAATAATCAACGAAGTGCTGTAACGGGAGACCCATGGATTCGAAGCCCAAACAGCCCCCAGGGACTCAGAAATAATCAATGATGAGTTGTAACGGGAGACCCATGGATTCGACAGCCCAAACAGCCCCTAGAGACTCAGAAATAATCAACGAACTGCTGTCACGGGAGACACATGGATTCGAGAGCCCTAGGGAGTCAGAAAAAATCAACGACGTGCTGTAACGGCAGACCCATGGATTCGACAGCCCAGACAGCCCTAGGGACTCAGAAATAATCAACGAAGAGCTGTAACGGGAGACCCATGGATTCGACAGCCCACACAGCCCCTAGGGACTCAGAAATAATAAACGAAGTGCTGTAACGGGAGACCCATGGATTCGACAGCCCAAACAGCCCCTAGGGACTCAGTAATAATCTACGACGTGCTGTAACGGGAGACCCATGGATTCGAAGCCCAAACAGCCCCTAGGGACTCAGAAATAATCAACGAAGTGGTGTAACGGGACACCCATGGATTCGAAGCCCAAACAGCCCCCAGGGACTCAGAAATAATCAACGAACTGATGTCACGGGTCAGCCATGGATTCCACATCCCAAATAGCCCCTAGGGTCTCAGAAATAATGAAGGAACTCCAGTCACGGGAGACACATGGATTCGACAGCCCTAGAGACTCAGAAATAATCAACGAAGTGCTGTAAGGGGAGACCTATGGATTCGAAGCCCAAACAGCCCCTAGGGATTCAGAAATAGTAAACAAACTGATGTCACAGGAGACACCCTTGGATTCCACATCCCAAAGAGCCCTTAGGGTCTCAGAAATAATCAACGAACTGCAGTCACAGGAGACACATGGATTCGACAGCCCTAGGGACTCAGAAATAATCTACGACGTGCTGTAACGGGAGACCCATGGATTCGACAGCCCAAACAGCCCTAGGGACTCAGAAATAATCAACGAAGAGCTATAACGGGAGACCCATGGATTCGACAGCCCAAACAGCACCTTGGGGCTCAGAAATAATCAACGAACTGATGTCACGGGTCAGCCATCGATTCCACATCCCAAAAAGCCCCTACGCTCTCAGAAATAATCAAGGAACTCCAGTCACGGGAGACACATGGATTCGACAGCCCTAGGGACTCAGAAATAATCAACGAAGTGTTGTAAGCGGAGACCCATGGATTGACAGCCCAAACAGCCCTAGGGACTCAGAAATAATCAACGAAGAGGTGTTACGGGAGACCCATGTATTTGACAGCCCAAACAGCCCTAGGGACTCAGAAATAATCAACGAAGAGCTGTAACGGGAGCCAAATGGATTCGACAGCCCAAACAGCCCCTAGGGACTCAGAAATAATCAACGAAGAGGTGTTACGGGAGACCCATGTATTTGACAGCCCAAACAGCCCTAGGGACTCAAAAATAATCAATAAAGAGCTGTAACGGTAGACTCATGGATTCGACAGCCCAAACAGCCCCTAGGGACTCAGAAATAATCAACGAAGTGCTGTAACGGGACACCCATGGATTCGAAGCCCAAAGAGCCCCTAGGGACTCAGAAATAATCAACGAAGTGGTGTAACGGGAGACCCATGGATTCGAAGCCCAAACAGCCCCTAGGGACTCAGAAATAATCAACGAAGTGGTGTAACGGGACACCCATGGATTCGAAGCCCAAACAGCCCCTAGGGACTCAGAAATAATCAACGAACTGATGTCACGGGTCAGCCATGGATTCCACATCCCAAATAACCCCTAGGGTCTCAGAAATAATGAAGGAACTCCAGTCACGGGAGACACATGGATTCGACAGCCCTAGAGACTCAGAAATAATCAACGAAGTGCTGTAAGGGGAGACCTATGGATTCGAAGCCCAAACAGCCCCTAGGGATTCAGAAATAGTAAACGAACTGATGTCACAGGAGACACCCTTGGATTCCACATCCCAAAGAGACCTTAGGGTCTCAGAAATAATCAACGAACTGCAGTCACGGGAGACACATGGATTCGACAGCCCTAGGGACTCAGAAATAATCAACGAAGTTCAGTAAGGGGAGACGCATGGATTCGACAGCCCAAGCAGCCCTAGGGACTCAGAAATAATCAACGAAGAGCTGTAACGGGAGACAAATGGATTCGACAACCCAAACAGCCCCTGGGGACTCAGAAATAATCAACGAAGTGCTGTAACGGGAGACCCATGGATTCGAAGCCCAAACAGCCCCTAGGGACTCAGAAATAATCAACGAACTGATGTCACGGGTCAGCCATGGATTCCACATCCCAAAGAGCCCCTAGGGTCTCAGAAATAATCAAGGAACTCCATTCACGGGAGACACATGGATTCGACAGCCCTAGGGACCCAGAAATAATCAACGAAGTGCTGTAAGGGGAGACCTATGGATTCGACAGACCAAACAGCCATAGGGACTCAGAAATAATCAACGAAGAGCTGTTACGGGAGACCCATGTATTTGACAGCTCAAATAGCCCAAGGGACAATAAAAAAATCAACGAAGTGCTGTAACGGGAGACCCTTGGATTCGTAGCCCAAACAGCCCCTAGGGATTCAGAAATAATAAACGAACTGATGTCACGGGTCACCCTTGGATTCCACATCCTAAAGAGCCCTTAGGGTCTCAGAAATAATCAACGAACTGCAGTCACGGGAGACACATGGATTCGACAGCCCTAGGAACTCAGAAATAATCAACGAAGTGCTGTAAGGGGAGACGCATGGATTCAACAGCCCAAACAGCCCCTAGGGACTCAGAAATAATCAACGAAGTGCTGTAACGGGAGACCCATGGATTCGAAGCCCAAACAGCCCCTAGGGACTCAGAAATAATCAACGAAGTGCTGTAACGGGAGACCAATGGATTCGAAGCCCAAACAGCCCCTAGGGACTCAGAAATAATCAACGAACTGATGTCACGGGTCAGCCATGGATTCCACATCCCAAATAGCCCCTAGGGTCTCAGAAATAATCAAGGAACTCCATTCACGGGAGATACATGGATTCGACAGCCCTAGAGACTCAGAAATAATCAACGAAGTGCTGTAAGGGGAGACCTATGGATTCGACAGACCAAACAGCCCTAGGGACTCAGAAATAATCAACGAAGTGCTGTAACGGGAGACCCTTGGATTCGTAGCCCAAACAACCCCTAGGGATTCAGAAATAATAAACGAACTGATGTCACGGGTCACCCTTGGATTCCACATCCTAAAGAGCCCTTAGGGTCTCAGAAATAATCAACGAACTGCAGTCACGGGAGACACATGGATTCGACAGCCCTAGGGACTCAGAAATAATCAACGAAGTGCTGTAAAGGGAGACGCATGGATTCGACAGCCCACACAGCCCTAGGGACTCAGAAATAATCAACGAAGAGCTGTAACGGGAGACAAATGGATTCGACAGCCCAAACAGCCCCTAGGGACTCAGAAATAATCAACGAAGTGCTGTAACGGGAGACCCATGGATTCGAAGCCCAAACAGCCCCTAGGGACTCAGAAATAATCAACGAAGTGCTGTAACGGGAGACCAATGGATTCGAAGCCCAAACAGCCCCTAGGGACTCAGAAATAATCAACGAACTGATGTCACGGGTCAGCCATGGATTCCACATCCCAAATAGCCCCTAGGGTCTCAGAAATAATCAAGGAACTCCATTCACGGGAGACACATGGATTCGACAGCCCTAGAGACTCAGAAATAATCAACGAAGTGCTGTAAGGGGAGACCTATGGATTCGACAGACCAAACAGCCCTAGAGACTCAGAAATAATCAACGAAGAGCTGTTACGGGAGACCCATGTATTTGACAGCCCAAACAACCCAAGGGACAATAAAATAATCAACGAAGTGCTGTAACAGGAGACCCTTGGATTCGAAGCCCAAACAGCCCCTAGGGAATCAGAAATAATAAACGAACTGATGTCACGGGTCACCCTTGGATTCCACATCCCAAAGAGCCCTTAGGGTCTCAGAAATAATCAACGAACTGCAGTCACAGGAGACACATGGATTCGACAGCCCTAGGGACTCAGAAATAATCTACGACGTGCTGTAACGGGAGACCCATGGATTCGACAGCCCAAACAGCCCTAGGGACTCAGAAATAATCAACGAAGAGCTGTAACGAGAGACCCATGGATTCGACAGCCCAAACAGCACCTAGGGGCTCAGAAATAATCAACGAACTGATGTCACGGGTCAGCCATGGATTCCACATCCCAAAAATCCCCTACAGTCTCAGAAATAATCAAGGAACTCCAGTCACGGGAGACACATGGATTCGACAGCCCTAGGGACTCAGAAATAATCAACGAAGTGTTGTAAGCGGAGACCCATGGATTGGACAGCCCAAACAGCCCTAGGGACTCAGAAATAATCAACGAAGAGGTGTTACGGGAGACCCATGTATTTGACAGCCCAAACAGCCCTAGGGACTCAGAAATAATCAACGAAGAGCTGTAACGGGAGACAAATGGATTCGACAGCCCAAATAGCCCCTAGGGACTCAGAAATAATCAACGAAGAGGTGTTACGGGAGACCCATGTATTTGACAGCCCAAACAGCCCTAGGGACTCAAAAATAATCAATAAAGAGCTGTAACGGTAGACCCATGGATTCGACAGCCCAAACAGCCCCTAGGGACTCAGAAATAATCAACGAAGTGCTGTAACGGGACACCCATGGATTCGAAGCCCAAACAGCCCCTAGGGACTCAGAAATAATCAACAAAGTGCTGTAACGGGAGACCCACGGATTCGAAGCCCAAACAGCCCTTAGGATTCAGAAATAATAAACGAACTGATGTCACGGATCACCCTTGGATTCCACATCCCAAAGAGACCTTAGGGTCTCAGAAATAATCAACGAACTGCAGTCACGGGAGACACATGGATTCGACAGGCCTAAGGACTCAGAAATAATCAACGAAGTTCAGTAAGGGGAGACGCATGGATTCGACAGCCCAAGCAGCCCTAGGGACTCAGAAATAATCAACGAAGAGCTGTAACGGGAGACAAATGGATTCGACAACCCAAACAGCCCCTGGGGACTCAGAAATAATCAACGAAGTGCTGTAACGGGAGACCCATGGATTCGAAGCCCAAACAAGCCCTAGGGACTCAGAAATAATAAACGAACTGATGTCACGGGTCAGCCATGGATTCCACATCCCAAAGATCCCCTAGGGTCTCAGAAATAATCAAGGAACTCCATTCACGGGAGACACATGGATTCGACAGCCCTAGGGACCCAGAAATAATCAACGAAGTGCTGTAAGGGGAGACCTATGGATTCGACAGCCCAAGCAGCCCTAGGGACTCAGAAATAATCAACGAAGAGCTGTTACGGGAGACCCATGTATTTGACAGCTCAAATAGCCCAAGGGACAATAAAAAAATCAACGAAGTGCTGTAACGGGAGACCCTTGGATTCGTAGCCCAAACAGCCCCTAGGGACTCAGAAATAATCTACGACGTGCTGTAACGGGAGACCCATGGATTCGACAGCCCAAACAGCCCTAGGGACTCAGAAATAATCAACGAAGAGCTGTAACGGGAGACCCATGGATTCGACAGCCCAAACAGCACCTAGGGACTCAGAAATAATCAAGGAACTGATGTCACGGGTCAGCCATGGATTCCACATCCCAAAGAGCCCCTTGGGTCTCAGAAATAATCAAGGAACTCCATTCACGGGAGACACATGGATTCGACAGCCCTAGGGACCCAGAAATAATCAACGAAGTGCTGTAAGGGGAGACCTATGGATTCGACAGACCAAACAGCCATAGGGACTCAGAAATAATCAACGAAGAGCTGTTACGGGAGACCCATGTATTTGACAGCTCAAATAGCCCAAGGGACAATAAAATAATCAACGAAGTGCTGTAACGGGAGACCATTGGATTCGAAGCCCAAACAGCCCCTAGGGATTCAGAAATAATAAACGAACTGATGTCACGGGTCACCCTTGGATTCCACATCCAAAAGAGCCCTTAGGGTCTCAGAAATAATCAACTAACTACAGTCACGGGAGACACATGGATTCGACAGCCCTAGGGACTCAGAAATAATAAACGAAGTTCAGTAAGGGGAGACGCATGGATTCGACAGCCCAAGCAGCCCTAGGGACTCAGAAATAATCAACGAAGAGCTGTTACGGGAGACCCATGAATTTGACAGCTCAAATAGCCCAAGGGACAATAAAAAAATCAACGAAGTGCTGTAACGGGAGTCCCTTGTATTCGTAGCCCAAACAGCCCCTAAAGACTCAGAAATAATCTACGACGTGCTGTAACGGGAGACCCATGGATTCGACAGCACAAACAGCCCTAGGGACTCAGAAATAATCAACGAAGAGCTGTAACGGGAGACCTATGGATTCGACAGCCCAAACAATACCTAGGGACTCAGAAATAATTAACGAACTGATGTCACGGGTCAGCCATGGATTCCACATCCCAAAAAGCCCCTACGGTCTCAGAAATAATCAAGGAACTCCAGTCACGGGAGACACATGGATTCGACAGCCCTAGGAACCCAGAAATAATCAACGAAGTGCTGTAAGGGGAGACACATGGATTGGACAGCCCAAACAGCCCTAGGCACTCAGAAATAATCAACGAAGAGCTGTTACGGGAGACCCATGTATTTGACAGCTCAAATAGCCCAAGGGACAATAAAAAAATCAACGAAGTGCTGTAACGGGAGACCCTTGGATTCGTAGCCCAAACAGCCCCTAGGGATTCAGAAATAATAAACGAACTGATGTCACAGGTCACCCTTGGATTCCACATCCAAAAGAGCCCTTAGGGTCTCAGAAATAATCAACGAACTACAGTCACGGGAGACACATGGATTCGACAGCCCTAGGGACTCAGAAATAATCAACGAAGTGCTGTAAGGGGAGACGCATGGATTCGACAGCCCACACAGCCCTAGGGACTCAGAAATAATCAACGAAGAGCTGTAACGGGAGACTAATGGATTCGACAGCCCAAACAGCCCCTAGGGACTCAGAAATAATCAACGAAGTGCTGTAACGGGAGACCCATGGATTCGAAGCCCAAACAGCCCCTAGGGACTCAAAAATAATCAATCAAGAGCTGTAACGGTATACCCATGGATTCGACAGCCCAAACAGCCCCTAGGGACTCAGAAATAATCAACGAAGTGCTGTAACGGGACACCCATGGATTCGAAGCTCAAACAGCCCCTAGGGACTCAGAAATAATCAACGAAGTGTTGTAACGGAGACCCACGGATTCGAAGCCCAAACAGCCCCTAGGGATTCAGAAATAATAAACGAACTGATGTCACGGGTCACCCTTGGATTCCACATCCCAAAGAGACCTTAGGGTCTCAGAAATAATCAACGAACTGCAGTCACGGGAGACACATAGATTCGACAGCCCTAGGGACTCAGAAATAATCAACGAAGTTCAGTAAGGGGAGACGTATGGATTCGACAGCCCAAGCAGCCCTAGGGACTCAGAAATAATCAACGAAGAGGTGTAACGGGAGACAAATGGATTCGACATCCCAAACAGCCCCTAGGGACTCAGAAATAATCAACGAAGTGCTGTAACGGGAGACCCATGGATTCGAAGCCCAAACAGACCCTAGGGACTCAGAAATAATCAACGAACTGATGTCACGGGTCAGCCATGGATTCCACATCCCAAAGAGCTCCTAGGGTCTCAGAAATAATCAAGGAACTCCATTCACGGGAGACACATGGATTCGACAGCCCTAGGGACCCAGAAATAATCAATGAAGTGCTGTAAGGGGAGACACATGGATTCGACAGCCCAAACAGCCCTAGGGACTCAGAAATAATCAACGAAGAGCTGTTACGGGAGACCCATGTATTTGACAGCTCAAACAGCCCAAGGGACAATAAAATAATCAACAAAGTGCTGTAACGGGAGACCCTTGGATTCGAAGCCCAAACAGCCACTAGGGATTCAGAAATAATAAACGAACTGATGTCACGGGTCACCCTTGGATTCCACATCCCAAAGAGCCCTTAGGGTCTCAGAAATAATCAACGAACTGCAGTCACAGGAGACACATGGATTCGACAGCCCTAGGGACTCAGAAATAATCAACGACGTGCTGTAACGGGAGACCCATGGATTCGACAGCCCAAACAGCACCTAGGGACTCAGAAATAATCAACGAACTGATGTCACTGGTCAGCCATGGATTCCACATCCCAAAAAGCCCCTACGGTCTCAGAAATAATCAAGGAACTCCAGTCACGGGAGACACATGGATTCGACAGCCCTAGGGACTCAGAAATAATCAACGAAGTGTTGTCAGCGGAGACCCATTGATTGGACAGCCCAAACAGCCCTAGGGACTCAGAAATAATCAACGAAGAGGTGTTATGGGAGACCCATGTATTTGACAGCCCAAACAGCCCAAGGGACAATAAAATAATCAACGAAGTGCTGTAACGGGAGACCCTTGGATGCGAAGCCCAAACAGCCCCTAGGGATTCAGAAATAATAAACGAACTGATGTCACGGGTCACCCTTGGATTCCAAATCCCAAAGAGCCCTTAGGGTCTTAGAAATAATCAACAAACTGCAGTCACGGGAGACACATGGATTCGACAGCACTAGGGACTCAGAAATAATCAACGAAGTGCTGTAAGGGGAGACGCATGGATTCGACAGCCCAAACAGCCCCTAGGGACTCAGAAATAATCAACGAAGTGCTGTAACGGGAGACCAATGGATTCGAAGCCCAAACAGCCCCTAGGGACTCAGAAATAATCAACGAACTGATGTCACGGGTCAGCCATGGATTCCACATCCCATAGAGCCCCTAGGGTCTAAGAAATAATCAAGGAACTCCATTCACGGGAGACACATGGATTCGACAGCCCTAGGGACCCAGAAATAATCAACGAAGTGCTGTAAGGGGAGACACATGGATTCGACAGCCCAAACAGCCCTAGGGACTCAGAAATAATCAACGAAGAGCTGTTACGGGAGACCCATGTATTTGACAGCCCAAACAGCCCAAGGGACAATAAAATAATCAACGAAGTGCTGTAACGGGAGACCCTTGGATTCTAAGCCCAAACAGCCCCTAGGGATTCAGAAATAATAAACGAACTGATGTCACGGGTCACCCTTGGATTCCACATCCCAAAGAGCCCTTAGGGTCTCATAAATAATCAACGAACTGCAGTCACGGGAGACACATGGATTCGACAGCCCTAGGGACTCAGAAATAATCAACGAAGTGCTGTAAGGGGAGACGCATGGATTCGACATCCCAAACAGCCCTAGGGACTCAGAAATAATCAACGAAGAGCTGTAACGGGAGACAAATGGATTCGACAGCCCAAACAGCCCCTAGGGACTCAGAAATAATCAACGAAGTGCTCTAACGGGAGACCGATGGATTCAAAGCCCAAACAGCCCCTAGGGACTCAAAAATAATAAATAAAGAGCTGTAATAGTAGACCCATGGATTCGACAGCCCAAACAGCCCCTAGGGACTCAGAAATAATCAACGAAGTGCTGTAACGGGACACCCATGGATTCGAAGACCAAACAGCCCCTAGGAACTCAGAAATAATAAACGAACTGATGTGACGGGTCACCCTTGGATTCCACATCCCAAAGAGACCGTAGGGTCTCAGAAATAATCAACGAACTGCAGTCACGGGAGACACATGGATTCGACAGCCCTAGGGACTCAGAAATAATCAACGAAGTGCTGTAAGGGGAGACGCATGGATTCGACAGCCCAAACAGCCCTAGGGACTCAGAAATAATCAACATAGAGCTGTAACGGGAGACAAATGGATTCGACAGCCCAAACAGCCCCTAGGGACTTAGAAATAATCAACGAAGTGCTGTAACGGGAGACCCATGGATTCGAAGCCCAAACAGCCCCTAGGGACTTAGAAATAATCAATGAAGAGCTGTAACGGGAGACCCACGGATTCGAAGCCCACACAGCCCCTAGGGTCTCAAAAATAATCAATAAAGAGCTGTAACGGGAGACCAATGGATTCGATGCCCAAACAGCCCCTAGGGACTGAGAAATAATCAATGAAGAGCTGTGACGGGAGACCCATGGATTCGACAGCCCAAACAGCCCCTAGAGACTCAGAAATAATCAACGAACTGCTGTCACGGGAGACACATGGATTCGACAGCCCTAGGGACTCAGAAATAATCAACGAAGTGCTGTAACGGGAGACCCATGGATTCGACAGCCCAAACAGCCCTAGGGACTCAGAAATAATCAACAAACTGCAGTCACGGGAGACACATGGATTCGACAGCCCTAGGGACTCAGAAATAATCAACGAAGTGCTGTAACGGGAGACCCATGGATTCGACAGCCCAGACAGCCCAAGGGACTCAGAAATAATCAACGAAGAGCTGTAACGGTAGACCCATGGATTCGAAGCCCACACAGCCCCTAGGGACTCAGAAATAATCAATGAAGAGCTGTATCGGGAGACCCATGGATTCGACAGCCCAAACAGCCCCTAGAGACTCAGAAATAATCAACGAACTGCTGTCACGGGAGACACATGGATTCGACAGCCCTAGGGACTCAGAAATAATCAACGAAGTGCTGTAACGGGAGACCCATGGATTCGACAGCCCAAACAGCCCTAGGGACTCAGAAATAATCAACGAAGAGCTGTAACGGGAGACCCATGGATTCGACAGCCCACAGCCCCTAGGGACTCAGAAATAATCAACGAAGTGCTGTAATCAACGAACTGATGTCACGGGTCAGCCATGGATTCCACATCCCAAAGAGCCCCTAGGGTCTCAGAAATAATCAAGGAACTCCACTCACGGGAGACACATTGATTCGACAGCCCAAGGGACTCAGAAATAATCAACGAAGTGCTGTAAGGGGAGACCCATGGATTCGAGAGCCCAAACAGCCCTAGGGACTCAGAAATAATCAACGAAGAGCTGTTACGGGAGACCCATGTATTTGACAGCCCAAACAGCCCAAGGGACAATAAAATAATCAACGAAGTGCTGTAACGGGAGACCCTTGGATTCGAAACCCAAACAGCCCCTAGGTATTCAGAAATAATAAACGAACTGATGTTACGGGTCACCCTTGGATTCCACATCCCAAAGAGCCCTTAGGGTCTCAGAAATAATCAACGAACTGCA